>Ga0105245_10000011_pt1 | contig 271829 bp, 247 predicted proteins | sample KBSM54metaG_FD_81523 | JGI IMG/M metagenome (GOLD analysis project Ga0105245, IMG submission 81523) | Miscanthus rhizosphere microbial communities from Kellogg Biological Station, Michigan, USA - KBS M5-4 metaG | ecosystem: Host-associated > Plants > Roots > Rhizosphere > Soil | place... | reverse complement strand
GACGACGTCGACAAGTGCCCGGACGATCCGGAGGACTTCGACGGCTTCCAGGACGCGGACGGCTGCCCGGATCCGGACAACGATCAGGACGGCATCCCCGACGTCGACGACCTCTGCCCGAACGACCCCGAGGACAAGGACGGCTTCGAGGATCAGGACGGCTGCCCGGATCCCGACAACGACAAGGACCGCATCCTCGACAAGGACGACAAGTGCCCGAACGAGCCCGAGACCTATAACGGGTATCAGGACGAAGACGGCTGTCCCGATCGCGGTCGCGTCGTCGTGACCGACACGTCGATCGAGATCCTCGACATGGTCTACTTCGAGTACGACAAGGCGATCATCAAGAAGGAGTCGTACCCGATCCTCGATGCCGTCGCGGCGACGCTCCAGGGCAACCCGAGTATCAGCCTGATCGAGATCCAGGGTCACACCGACGAGCGCGGCGACGACGCGTACAACCTGGATCTCTCCGATCGTCGCGCGCACAGCGTGCGCGATTACCTCATCGGCAAGGGCGTTGACGAGAAACGCCTCACCGCACAGGGTTACGGCGAGACTCAGCCGCTCGATCGCAACCATAACGAAGCGGCCTGGGCCAAGAACCGCCGCGTGGCGTTCTTGATCTTGAAACGCGCCACGGACTAGCTACAACTACCTCGTGATCAGGTTGATCGTCTGGCTCGCCATCATCATCGGAATCGTCTGGTTCTCGGTGACGGTGAAGCTCGGCAACAAAACGCTGGTCGAGCACGTCCGCGCGATCTGGCACACGAACGAAGTGCAGGATCTCAAGAACGGCGTCGAGCAGAAGGCTGGCCCTGCAGTCGACAAGCTCGAGCGCGGCGGCAAGGCCGCGTACAAGGAGATGACCGGCTCGGATCATCCCGACGCTGGGGTGCCGGATGCGGTTCCCGCTAACTGAGCAGCTGCTCGAAGAAGCGCGCCGCTTCAATCTGAAGTCCGCGTGCTGCGACTGCTTCTACTGGCGCGGGCCAAGAGAAGCTGGCGAATGCGCACACGGTTGGCCCGATGAAGGCCAACGGCGGTGGCCGCTCGATGCAGTGGATCCGGTGACCGGTGCAAAGCCGACCGAGGTCGCTTTCTGCAAGGAGTTCGAGCTGCGCTAGTCGATGCAGCCCGGGTTCGCGGCGCCTGCTTTCGGGGCGCCGTACAGCTCCCACGCGCCGGTGTAGCGGATGCCGATCGAGAACGAGGCCATGAAGATGTAGTGGCCGTTGCCGCATGGGTAGTCGCGCAGCGGCGTGCCTTCCCAGATCCCCAGAACGGGGTGGGCTTCACCATCCTCGTCGACGCCGAAACCGAGCGAGGCGCCAGCGAGCAGCCACGGATCGAGCTCGAGATAACCGAACAGCTTTTGGGCGCGCCGGTCGATGCCGAAGTTGACGCGCTCGGGACCTAAGCCCACCCCGCCTTCAGCTCCCCACAGGAGCTGCCAGCCGTGATCCGACGAATGACTCGCACCGATCAGCGGCCCTGCCATGAAGTTCACGTCGTTGCCACGATCCGCCGCGGCGATCGCAGGCCAGAGCAAGAGAGCTACGTGAAGGATGCGCATGCGATCACGCTAGCGATCCGCGTGCACGACGGTGCGAGGGTTCACGCGTTGTTCACGCTGATTCGCGCTGGAACACGCGATTCGCGACCGCCAGGCCGACGACCGCGAGCACCGCAGCGCACGCGAGGCCGATCGCGATCGACGTGTTGCCGAGGTCGTCGCGGAACGACGCGCGCGCGGCATCGACGATGTGGCTGAACGGGTTCACCTGCGAGATCCGCAGCAGCCACTTCGGCGCGAGCGTCATCGGTAGCAAGATGCCGGAGAGTAGGAGGACCGGAACGCTGATCATGTTGAGCAGCGGCGCGAGTGCGTCCTCGGACTTCAGCCACAGGCCGGCAGCGTAGGACAGCGACGCGAGCGCGACGCCGAGGAGGAGGACGAGGCCGACGGTGAGCAGCGCGCCGACGAGCGGGACTCGAAGCCCGAAGATGACGGCGACGAGCGTGAGCAGCGTCGCCTGGATCAGCAGCACGAGCGCGTCGCGCAGCACGCGGCCGAGCAACAGGCCGAGCCGCGAAGCAGGTGTCACGCGCATGCGCTCGACGGTGCCGTAGCGGATCTCGGCGATGATGCCGAAGCCGACGAACATCGAGCCGAACATGCCGAGCTGGATCAGCATGCCGGGGACGAAGATCTGCCACGACGTGCCCGGCGGGAAGTCCGGCGAGCTCGCGACGAGCTTGTCGAGCAGCGGCGCGAACAAGCCGAGGTAGAGCAGCGGCTGGATCATCACGACGACGATCCACACCGGCTCGCGGAGCATGAGGCGCATCTGGTAGCGGAACGTGATCATCGCATCGCGGAGCATGGCGGGCACTTTCGGTGGCTGAACGGGGAGGGTGGCGAGGTACAGCGGATAGCCGGTCATGGGGCCGGCGCATCGCGAAGCGAGCGCCCCGTGAGCGTGAGGAACACGTCATCGAGCGACGGATGGCGGATCGCGAGAGCGCCGACCTTGATGCCGGCGGCGTCGAGCGCGCGCATCAGCGGCAGCGCTTCGGCTTCGCCGTGATCGACGGTGACGCGCAGGCCGCCTTCGATCTCGGTGACGTCGCGCGCTTTGGTCTCGAGCAGCGCCTTCGCACGGGCGGCATCTTCGGCCGTCGGGACCTCGAACGTGACGAGGTCGCCGGAGATCCGGCGCTTGAGCTCGGCGGGCGTGCCCGATGCGACGATCTTGCCGTGGTCGATGATCAGGATCCGATCGCAGAGCGCGTCGGCTTCGTCGAGGTAGTGAGTCGTCAGCAGGATCGTGACGCGGTCGCGATCGCGCAGCGTCTTGATGTGGGTCCACAGATTCGCGCGAGTCTGCGGATCGAGGCCGGTCGTCGGCTCGTCGAGAAACACCAGCTTCGGCTCGTGGACGAGGCCGAGCGCGATATCGAGTCGGCGGCGCTGGCCACCCGACAGCGTCTTGATCAAGCGGCCGCCGAGGTCCGCGAGGTCGAGGACGTCGCGCAGCTGCTGCGCACGCGCCCGGCCCTGTGCACGCGACAGGCCGTAGAGCTCGGCTTGGGTGACGAGCTCCTCGTCGACCTTCGCGGCCGGGTTCGTGCCACCGGTCTGCGAGACGTAGCCGAGCTGGCGGCGCACGCCGATCGGATCGCGGCGGAGGTCGCAACCTGCGACGGTCGCTTCTCCGGCGGTCGGCGTGAGCAGCGTCGACAGCATGCGCTGCGTCGTGGTCTTGCCGGCTCCATTCGGGCCGAGGAGGCCAACGATCTCGCCCGAGGCGACCTCGAAGTCGATGCCGCGGACGGCTTCGACCGTCGCATCTCGCGTCTTGAACGTCCTCGCCAACCCATGCGCGCTGATCATGGGTCAAACAATTAGTCAAATTTGACTAATAAGTCAACGTCGCTTTTGACTGGTACGCTTGGTCCGCTTTCGCTTCGCGGGTTTAGCGGGGATCGTCTTGCCCGGCATCACGGGGTGCCACGGCCCATCCTCCACCGTGCGGTACTCGCCCTTCCGGAGGCGCTCGACGAACGCCTTCGACCAGCCGATCTCGGCCGATACGCGCGCGTTGATCAACCGCAGCATCTCGCGCACGTGGGCGGGCGTCTCGATGTCGTCGATCGCGTTGATCGCGTACTCGGCATGCGCGACGCCGCCGGCGATGATCGCCTGGCGCGCTTCGAGGCCCGCGATCAGCTCGTCGCGCTTGATCAGGCCCATCAGCGAGATCGCAGCGACGAGCGGGTCGACCGGCATCCGCCACTGCCACAGCGTCTCGCGCAGCAGCTCCGACAGCTCCTGCTCCCCGCGCGGCGTGATCTTGTAGGTCGTGCGCTCCGGCTTGCCGCCAACCTGGTCCTTACCGACGGTCTCGATCATGCCTTCTTTGACCAGCGTCTTGAGCTGGCTGTAGATCGAGCCGGTCGCGAGCGAAGCCCATTCTTCGACGTGCCAGGAGATCAGCTCGCGCTTGAGGTCGTAGCCGTGGACCGGCTGAAAGATCCGGACGACTCCGAGAACGAGCAGCCGCGTGGTCGACGACATTCGCTAAAGGACTATCATGACGCGCGTGATCCAGCTGCAGCTCTCTCGTGAAGTCCAACAAGCGCGCGAGGAGCAGCGCCCGATCGTCGCTCTCGAATCGACGCTGGTCGCGCACGGCCTGCCGTACCCCGAAAACCACGTCGTGGCGGTCGAGCTCGAGACCGCGGTTCGCGATCGCGGTGCGGTTCCGGCGACGATCGCCATCGTCGACGGCAAGCCCTGCATCGGCCTCGAACCGGACCAGCTCGAAGCGATCGCGAAGCGCGGCCGCGACATCGCGAAGGCCGGCGCCACCGATCTCGCGGTTCACGTCGCGCGCGGGACGACTGCCGCGACCACCGTCAGCGCGACCTCGGTGCTCGCCGCGAAGGCCGGAATCCGGGTGTTCGCGACCGGCGGCATCGGCGGCGTCCATCGCGGCGATACCGGCGATGTCTCGCACGACCTCATCGCGCTGTCGCGCACCCAGATCGCCGTCGTGTCGGCCGGCGCGAAGGCGATCCTCGATCTGCCGCGCACCGTCGAGATGCTCGAGACGCTCGGCGTGCTCGTGATCGGCTTCCGCGCCGACGAGCTGCCTGCGTTCTACACGCCGCGCACCGAGATCGAGCTCGAGCACCGCGTCGACTCGGCTGCCGAGCTCGCGAAGATCGTCCGCGTTCACTGGACCGATCTCGCCGGCGGTGGCGTGCTCGTCGCGAACCCGATCCCCGCCGAGGCCGCACTCGACACCGCGATGATCGATCGCGCGATCCAGACCGCGCTCGGCGACGCCGAGACCCGCGGGATCACCGGCAAGCGCTTGACGCCGTACTTGCTCCAGCGACTCGCCGCGGTCACTGGCGGCGCATCGATCAAGGCGAATCGCGCGCTCGCACTGCACGACGCTCAGGTCGGCGCGGACCTCGCGGTCGAGCTCGCGAAGATCAGTTGACGATCAGTTGATCGTGTAGAGCGTCAGCGACTTGCCGCCGCGGTCGAAGCCCGGCGAGCGCTCGAGCAACCAGATCCCGCTGCGCGTGAGTCCGAGCTTCATCGTCGTGCCCGTCGCGAGCACGCGGACCTTGCGGGTCGCCTTGCCGTCGCTGCCCGCTTTAAAGATGTCGACGTACTCCGGGTCCGCCTTCTTGCGCGCGACCGCGTCGGGGTTGACCGGATCGACCTTCAAGAGGATCCACGTCGTGCCGTCGGCCTCGAGCACGCCTTGCAGCGACTTCGGATCGTACTGACCGAGCGCCTGATCGAGCTCGATCGTCTGCGGCTTGCCCGCGCGCCACGCGACGATGTTCGCGTTGTCCCAGCTCAGCTTCACGAAGTCGAGGTTCGCATCGGCCTTCGCCTGCTCGAGCGCCTGGAATCGCTTGTGCTGCTCGAACAGATCCGTGATCGGATGCTTGTCGACGAGCTTGCCGGCGATCAGGTCGTACGTCGCCTCGACATTCGGCGAGCGCTGGTTCTCCTTGCGGTCCCACTCGCCATCCTTGATCCCGTACGCCTTTGTCCATCCGTCCGACCAGTGGTTGACCTTGAAGTCGAGCGCCTTGGCCGTATCCATCGCATCGAGCTCGAGCGCGTGCCCGGCCGCGATCCGCTTGCCGTTCTCGATCGCGTCGAGCTCGACGTCGTGCTTCGTTCCGGTCACGCGATGGACCGCGACGCGCGGCTTGCCGTCGCGCGTGATCACCGTGATGTTCGTCGCCGGGCCGAGCTTGTAGACGGGCTTGCCAGTCGCGAGCTCGACGAGCGCGGCGACCTGCGCGTTGTTCGCGTCGATGCCGACGACAAACACCCGCGGCCCGATCAGCTTCAACGTCAGCGGGTGGAGCGTGATCGGCGCGAGATCGACGATCGTCTCGTTCGGATTCGAGCCCGAGCCCGAGCCCGAGCCCGTTCCGCTCTTTGCCGGCGTCGCCGGCCCGATCACGTGAAGCTCCGTCTTCTCCGAGCCATCGGCGACGACATACGCGAATCTCGTGTCGTCGTACGCGATCGCGTCGTCGACGAACCCCGTCGGTGCGGTCAGCTTCTGAACCTCGGTCGCGCCCACGAGCGACGGCACGGTGGGCTTCGGCGTCGCAGCGGCAACGCTACCCAGGACCAGCGAGATCGTGACCATTCCCGCACGGGACACCATTCCTCATCCCTCCCACGCACCCCACCCGGCGCGCAAGGCCGATTTCTCCGAGGCATTTCGTTGTAAATTCTCGGGTCATGGGCGCGATTGCCTTTACCCGTAACTACACCGACCACAGCAACGACACCGGCTATCAGTTCGAGTTCCATTGCGACAAGTGTGGCAATGGCTACCGCTCGACGTTCCACGCCAGCGCCCTCGGCGTCGGGTCCAAGATCGCGAAGGGGCTCGGCAGCCTGTTCGGCGGTGGCCAGTTGTGGGCCGCCGGCCAGGCCGGCGAGTACATGAAGGACGGCCTCCGCGGTCCGCAATGGGACGCGGCGTTCAAGAACGCGGTCGAAGAGATCAAGCCGAAGTTCCACCAGTGCACGCGCTGCGGCATCTGGGTCTGCCCCGAGGTCTGCTGGAACGCCGAGCGCGGCATGTGCGAGAACTGCGCGCCCGACCTCGCCGAAGAGGCCGCATCCGCGCAGGCGCACATCGCGGCCGACCAGGCGCGCGAGAAGCTCCGCGCCGTCGATCAGGTCGCCGGCTTCGACGCGCACGCGCAGTACGGCATCGCCGCGCAGTGCCCGGGCTGCAGTACGAAGCTCGCGCCCGGCGCCAAGTTCTGCGCCGGCTGCGGCAAGCCCGTCGCCGCGCCCGGGATCTCGAACGCGAAGGTGTTCTGCACCGGCTGCGGCACCCAGCTGCCGCCGGGCTCCAAGTTCTGCAGCGGCTGCGGCACCGCAACCGGAACCTGACCGCAGCACGCGACGGGAACTACGGTTCGTCTAGCTCGATTTCGACTCCGGCAAGATCGAGCTCGAGTGGGATGACGTTTCCGAGCTCATCGAAAGTCTCGACGATGCGTAGGGGCATGTTCACCGGTCGGCCCCACGTATGGACGAGCGTGGCGTTCGGAGGGTGAGGCCAGCCGACGTTGTACAGAAGCTCGTTAAACGACGAATCGTAGGCGAACAACCTTCCCGCTCGTAGCACGCCACTCGGTTCGTCTTCGACGTCGAGTAACATCACCCATTCGTTGGGGTGCAGCCGACAGATCTCTGTCCACAACGACATCGGAGGAGCCACGATCATGTCGATAGCGGTCATCGTTCCTCGATCGTGTACGTTCTGCTCGCTTCCGCAACTTATTGGCGAGGGTGGGGTCGCGCAGCGACTCGCTCGACGAAGATACGTCGTTCGGACGGCCTGATCTCGAGGGTGAAGTTCCGCAGGAAGCTCATTCCGAGCAAGCCGTCGACGTCGTGCCCCAGATCGGCAACGTCGATCTGCGCATCCCACATCCTGAAGCCGAGAGCAGTGAATTCCTGAACGCGAACCATGTAGCCGTGTTCTACGGCCGCGGCCGTCCGGATCGTGGTCCGCTTGATGGCGTCGTACTCGGTGTAACCGATTGTCTCGACAACCGATGGAATCAATGTCGTGAGCATCGCGCCGGTGTCCACGATGAGGCGCGCCCTCAGCCGTCCCGCCGGACCGGTGACGACCGCGTCGACGAACATCAGCTCGTTGACGAGATCGAATGAGGTCACGGATCTCATCGGTCCAGAACAACCGCGACGGCGATACAGACGTGCCCAACGCGCTCACCGTTCGATCGTCCTGCGATCGTTCGGTCGGACGAAATTCTAGTGGCCGCGCGCATGGAATCAGGTCCCTTCGAGGGTCTGCGGAAACACCGCGGGGTCCGCGATCACCTTCGCGTGCTCCTTCTCCCACGCGGCAAGCTTCGCTTCGTCGGTGTGCGCGCGCGGGTGCGCGACCTTGTAGTAGCCGGTGCTCGGCCGATTCGAACCGGCCTTCCACACGATCGCGGGCAACACCGGCAGACCTGCGTGTCTACACGCGTTCGTGACCTCGCCGAGCGCGGCGTGCAACGACGGCGAGCGCGGGTGAACATCGCCCGACGCCTTCGCGAGCGCGGCGTACGTGATCGAGTGCTGGCCGGCGACGACGCGCTTGCGCAGCTGGGTGTAGAGCTTCTTGGCGAGAGGGGACATGGCAGCGCTTCCTTGCTAGGTGGTGGCAACGGGCTGGGAATGGGTCGGCTCGGGCGAAGGTGCGGAGTTCGCGGCATCGAGCAGCGGATCGCTGAGCGGATCGCTGGTCCGGAACTTGGACGCGTCCTCGATGTGCTTCGGCGTGATCGCGTCGACACCGTCGAGATCGGCGAGCGTGCGCGCGACCTTCAACATCCGATCGATCGATCGCGCGGTGAGCGTGCGGCGGTGCTCGACGATCAGCGCGAGCGTGGCCTCGCCCATCGCGTCGAGCGGGCAGGTGGCGCGCAGCACCGAGGTGGTCATCTCGGCGTTCGTGCTGATGCCAAACGGCGCGAGCCGATGCAGCTGGCGATCTCGCGCGGCGGCGACGCGCTCGCGAACCTTCGCGGAGGTCTCGCCGACGATCTCGGAGCGAAGCGCCTTGAGCGGCACCGGATGAACGTGGACTTGCAGATCGATGCGATCGAGCAACGGGCCCGAGAGCCGCGCGCGATAGCGATCGATCGCACCGCGCGAGCACGTGCACTCTCGGACGTTCGATGCGAGCCAGCCGCACGGGCACGGATTCGCGGCGGCAACCATCAAGAACGAGGCCGGCAAGCGCAGCATGCCGTTGATCCGGATGATCGAGACAGAGCGCTCCTCGAGCGGCTCGCGCAGGCCCTCGATCGCGGCGCGCGAGAACTCGGGCAGCTCGTCGAGGAACAGCACGCCGTTGTGCGCGAGCGAGATCTCGCCTGCGCGCGGCGACGAGCCGCCGCCGAGCAACGCCGCGCTCGAGATCGTGTGGTGCGGCGAGCGAAACGGCCGCTCCTCGACGAGCCCGCCGTCGTGAAGGCCGAGTGCGGAGTAGATCTTCGTCGTCTCGAGCGCTTCTTCGCGCGTCATGCTCGGCAGCACCGTAGGCAATCGGCGCGCGAGCATGGTCTTGCCGGTGCCGGGTGGGCCCGCGAGCAAGAGGTTGTGACCACCGGCGACCGCGATCTCCATCGCGATCCGCGCCTCGAACTGGCCGCGGACCTCGGCGAGATCGACGAGCTCGTGACGCCGCAAGCGCCGGCGCCGCCTCGGCGTGACCTCGGCGACAGGCAACTCGGCCCGGCCGGCGAGCGCCTCGATGATCTGGCCGAGGTTGTTCGCGGCGTAGACCTCGATACCCTCGACAACGAGCGCCTCGGCCGCGACGGCCTCCGGCACGATCACGCCGCGCATCCCGCGATCGCGCGCGAGCATCGCGGCGGCGAGCACGCCGTTGACCCGGCGCAGCTTGCCCTCGAGCCCGAGCTCGCCGAGGACGATCAAGTCTTGCAGCGGCGCGCCGTCGAACACGTCGTCCGCGATCAGTGTCGAGACCGCGATCGGCAGATCGAGCGCGCAGCCGTTCTTGCGCAGGTCGGCAGGCGCGAGGTTGACGACGACGCGCTTGAGCGGCAAGTCGTGACCGACGGCGCGCAGCGCGCTGCGGATCCGCACGCTGCCTTCCTTGACCGCCGGCGACGCGAGGCCGACGACCGAATACGACGGGAGCTGGCCCGCCGCGACCGAGCACTCGACATCGACGGGCACGGCGTCGATCCCGACCAGCGTGCATGAGCGAATGAGGGAGACCACATCGCCCCGCATCACCACGAATCGCGCCAAGCCCAACTCCCCGAAACTTCGCGCGGAACTGTCCGAGCCGTCCGGCCAGCGGCCAGCCGCGTCCGGCATCCGCCGGACTGCAAGGTTTCTTCACAACCCGGCTAACGATTGCGAAACACCGCAACGCCATTCTGGGCAAGCGAAAGGACTTTTATGATCTGCCTCGCACTCGGACTCGGCATCCTCGGTTTCGTTGCGGTTCGCCGCGCTCGCCACTATCACCACTGCTACGCGTACGGTGGTCACCACGGTTTCGGTCCGCCGTGGAGCCAGTGGCACGGCGGCGGTCATCACGGCTGGGGCCATAGCTACGGACGGCGCGGCCTGTACATGGCGCTGTCTCGACTCGACTGCTCGCCCGCTCAGGAGCGCGCGATCATCAACGAGATCGATCACCTGAAGTCGAAGCTGCGCGATACGCGCTACGGCCTGAAGGACACCCGCGGCGATCTCGCGGCGGCGCTCCGCGGCCCGGTGCTCGACGACGCGGCGCTCGGCGCGGTGCTCGGCCGGGTCGACGCGGCGACGGGTGAAGCGCGGACCGCGATCCTCGACGCGATCCGCAACATCCACGCGGTGCTCGACGACAAGCAGCGCGAGCAGCTCGCGACCATCATCGACGAAGGCTGGTGGCGTCGTGGTGGCGGCAGCCCGTACCGCGTGTGAGAGAATAACCCCGTGCGCGTGCTCCTCATCGACGACGACGCCCGCCTGGCGGAGCTGCTGATCGGCTACTTCGAGCCCCAGCAGGTCGGCCTGGTTCACGCGAGCAACGGCCAGGCCGGGCTCAACGCGCTGGTCGCCGGCGGCTTCGACGCGATCCTCCTCGACGTGATGATGCCGGGCATGGACGGCCTCGCGGTGCTTCGCAAGATCCGTGACGCCGGCCATCGCACCCCGGTGATCATGCTGACCGCGCGCGGCGACGAAGCGGATCGCGTCGTCGGCCTCGAGCTCGGCGCCGACGACTACGTCGCGAAGCCGTTCTCGCCGCGCGAATTGCTCGCCCGGCTTCGCGCCGTGGTTCGCCGCGCCGATCCATCGGCGGTCGCCGAGAAGCTGACCGCCGCCGGGATCACCGTCGACGGCTCCGCGCGCGAAGCGTGGGTCGATGGCAAGCCGGTCGAGCTCACCGGGCTCGAGATCGACCTTCTCCTCGCACTGCTCCGCCGCGCCGGCCGCGTCGTTCCGCGTTCGGCGCTCATGGATCTCGCGGGCCGCGGCGACGTCGCGGTCAACGAGCGTGCGGTCGACGTCCACATCTCGCGCCTGCGCAAGAAGCTCGGCGACGAGGCCGCTCAGCGGATCCGCACGGTGCGCGGCATCGGTTACACCCTCGCCAGATCGGCCGACGAATGAATCCGTATCGCGATAGCGATGTCGTGCTCGACCACGACGAGATCAAGGTCAAGCTCGGCAACATCGAGCGCCGCGGCGTGTGGACGTGTCCGCAGACGCTCGACGTGTTCGTCAAGCTCGGCAACTGCGAGCTCGACTTTCGCGAGGCGAAGCTCGGCCCGGGGCTGACGACGATCCGCTGCAACATCCGGTTCGGCAACCTCGAGATCACGGTGCCCGAGACGATGTCCGTCGACGTCAAGGTCGACAGCATGCTCGGCAACGTGATGCAGCACCGCGAGACGACCTCGACGATCGATCCCGCGAAGCCGCGCCTGCTCGTGATCGGCACGGTGAAGTACGGCAACTGCGAGGTGTTCTCGCTCGCGCCCGGCGAAGAGCGCCAGCGCATGCACGATCGCCAGCGCGCCGATCACTATCGCCGCCGTCACGAGCATCGGCTGCGCCAGCACGAACATCGCCGCAAGCGGTTCGAGCAGATGCACGCCGAGCGCGAGATGTGGATGCGGACCACCGACCGGCAGCGCTGGATGCCGTGGTGGTTGATGTCGCGGATGCGCCGCCGGATGTTCATCTGGTTCGCGATCCTGTTCGCGGGCGGCGTCGCGACCGGCGTCTACCTGTGGCCGTTCGCGCACTGGTGGTACTACCTGATCTCGTTCGGCGCGATCTCGATGGTGTCGGGCGGCGTCGCGTTCCGGTTGACCCGGCCGATGACGTTCGTGATCAAGGCGGCGACCGAAATCGGCGACGGCAAGTTCGAGACTCGGATCGATCCGATGGATCACAGCGGCGAGATGCGTCTGCTCGCGAAAGCGCTGAACGACATGGCGACGAAGATCCAGACCCAGCTCAGCGATCAGCGCCAGCTGCTTGCAGCCGTCTCGCACGAGCTGCGCACACCGCTCGGTCACATGCGCGTGCTCGTCGAGACCGCACGCGACACCGGCGATATGAAGTCGCTGAACGAGCTCGAGCGCGAGGTCCTCGTGCTCGACGATCTGGTCGGCCGCTTGCTCGCTTCATCGCGCCTCGAGTTCGGCACGCTCGAACGCCGCGACGTCGATCTCGGCGAGCTCGCCGCCGATGTCGCGAACGCCGCGGGCGTGCCACCCGAAGCGATCGCTGCGGATGACAACGTCCACGCCGAGGTCGATCCGACGCTGGTGCGCCGCGCGGTCGCGAACCTGGTCGAGAATGCGCGCGTCCACGGCGGTGGCGTCGTCGGCGTCAAGGTCGAGCGCCGCGGCGCGCAGATCGCGGTCGAGGTCGACGACGCTGGTCCGGGTGTCCCCGCCGACAAGCGCGAGGAAGCGTTCCGCGCGTTCTCGCCGTCGTCGGGCGGTGGCCTCGGCCTCGGGCTCGCGCTGGTCTCGCGGATCGCCGTCGCGCACGGCGGTGGCGCGTGGATCGGCGAGCGCCCGGGTGGCGGCGCGCGGATCGGCTTTACGGTCGCGACCCGGGGCCCGTAACGACGACGTCGCCGGTATCGGGCTGCGTCCGCAGCCACACGATCGACAGCGCGAAGCCGATCACGAACCCGACCCAGCGGCCGTTGTCGAACCCGGCCTGCGCCGACGGCGGCAGCGAGTAGCCGATCACGGCCGACGCGAGCGTGCCGACGGTGAGGAACAGCGACAGCGCCCAGCCGAGCTTCGAATCGCGCGGGATCGCGAGCCCGAACAGGACGAGCGAGAGGTAGGAGATCGAGAACTTCGTCGCGCTCAGCACCGCTTGCGCTCCGATCTCGGTCGCCGAGGGCAGCACGTTGGCCTCGGCCTGGTCGAGCATCGTCACGATGTGGTGGTCCTCGATGATGTCGAGGATCGCGGTCGCGATCATGAACCCGAGCGCGAGCCGCACGAACGGCCGGCCGCGCTCGCCGAGGTACTTCGCGAGCGCCGTGAAGAAGCTCGTGTAGAGCACGAGGAACGCGATATCGAGCGCGAAGATCGCGCGCAAAACCCCGCTGTGCTGGAGCAGGGAAAACCCGTACTCCGCCGGGATCTGGAAGTGCTCGTGCTGCTCCTGACTCGCCCCCGAAACCATGGAGATCACCGTCATCACGACGAGGATGCCGACCGAGAACCCCGCCAGAGTCATCGCGATGCGCCGCATGTACTCGACACTACATGAAAAAAGGTACCTACTTCAGATTGTCCACCGTACGGTGCCGTCGGGGCTCCTTGTTACCAGCGTGCGAAACATGTCCCTTACAGGCGGACGACTAGACGTGGCATCTCGAACGGATGCGAGGGCCCGTCTGCTCTCCGAGCTCGCGACCGGCCCTGCACGCAAGGGCTATGGCGTCGCCTACGACCTCCTCGGCAACCGCGCCGAGGCCGAAGAAGCCGTCCAAGAGGCGCTCGCCCGGGCGTGCGAGGCGATCGACGACCTCCGCGATCCCGAGGCGGCACCCGCGTGGTTCCTCCGGATCGTCACGACGATGTGCCTGCGCACGCTGCGCCGCCGCAAGCTACGCCGTGCGCTGCTCGGCTGGTTGCCCGGCGCCAAGGGCGCGCCCGAACCGACCGCCGCACCGGCCGAGCTCGCCGCGCCGCGCGAGGATATCGCCGAGCGGATGCACGGCGTCGCCGAGGCCGGGCCGGCGGTCCAGCTCGCATCGCACGAACAGCTCGGCGCGCTGTTCGATCATCTCGATCAACTGTCCGCGCAGCAGCGCACCGCGCTCGTGCTGCGCTACGGCCATGACCTCGCGGTCGGCGATATCGCCACCATGCTCGGGGTCGAACCGGCCACCGCCAAGACGCATCTCGTACGCGGCCTCGCAAGGCTGCGCGATCTGATGGAGGAGCACCGATGAAACCCTGTGACCAAGTAGCCGAACGCGTCGCGCTCGGAGAACAGCTCGGCGATCTCGCCGAGCACGCCGCGGAGTGCCCGCACTGCAAGCGCTTGATCGCGCTTCCGGTCGAGCTCTCCATGTTGAAACGCGATGCGGACCCGGGCATGGGCTTCGCCTCTCGCATGACCGCGGGTGCGCAACATCGGATCACCGTCCGCCGCCATCAGCGCTACGCCGCCGGCGGCGGGCTCGCAGTCGCGGCCGCCGCGGCGATCGCGTTGCTCGTGATGCGCCAGCCGGAAGAGTCGTCGATCGCGTACGTCCCGCACGACATCATCGACCAGATCGCGAAGCAGGCGATCCAGCCTCCCGTGACACCGGATCCGTGGAAGAACCACGAGCCCGGCGAGGTCGACGACGACGTCCGCACGCTCGTGCGGATGGCGAACGTCGAGAACCATCGCCACATCTCGGCCCACTGGGGCCGCATCGAGAAGTCACTCGCGCCGTATCGAGCGGTGCTCAAAGGAACCGAGCCATGAGTCGTACCCGCAGCTTCTTCACCCTCGTGTTTCCGGCGATGCTCGCCGGTGGCGTGCTGTTCGGCAGCGCGTTCAGCCAGGCCGACTCGGGTCGCCGCACCGGGAACGACTGGCAAGACACCATCGTCGCGCAGGCCGACCCACGGCCGATGCCGCGCCCGATGGTTCCGCCGGTCCCACCGGTTCCACCGGTCCCGCCGGTCCCGCCGGTTCCACCCGTTCCGACGATGCACATGAAGCATCACGGCCATAGCGGCGGCGGCATCAACGTCCAGATGCACGATGGCAAGATCCAGATCGACGGCGTCAACGACATCGTCGAGAGCTCGATCCGCTCGGCCCAAGATTCGATCCGCTCGTCGAACCTCCCGCAGGAGGTCAAGGACAAGCTCCAGCGCCGGCTCGACAAGGTCCGCGTGAAGGTCCAAGAGCGGCTGTCTCACCTCGACGCGACCGACCTCGATCAGCTCGGCGAAGAGCTCGGCAAGATGGGCGAGGACATCGGCCGCGAGATGGACGACTTCGGCAAGGAGATGGACAAGTACGGCGAGGAGATGTCGAAGGATGCGATGAAGCACTTCAACAAGGACTGGGGCAAGAAGTGGGGCGACTGGGGCAAGAAGTGGGGCCAGCAGTGGAAGAGCAACGGCAACGACGATAACGACAGCGAGAACGACGGCGACAACGACAGCGACGACGATCAGGCGTCGGCCGACGACGATCAGGGCGATGTCGACGAGGTCGTCCGCGACGTCGGCAACCTGTCGCTGAGTGATCAGCAGCGCGGTCAGATCCAGCGCCTCCGCGCCGATAGCGAGCGCCAGATCGCCGCGGCGAAGCGCCAGCTCGAGCAGGCCTCCGAAGCGCTCCAGCGCCAGCTCGACAACACGAGCGCGAGCGACGCCGACATCGCCCGCGCGATCGACGCGGTCTCGCAGCAGGAAGCCGCGATCCGCAAGGCGAAGATCCTCGCATGGCACGGCGCACGCCGCGTTCTCGACGACGCCCAGCGCCACAAGATCGAGTCTGCCGCGGCTCGCACGCAGCACGCTCCGCATCGGGGCCATTAGGCCCACTTACGTGCTATTGCTCCGGCATGCGCTGGCTCGTCATCGCAGCGATCGCCGGATGCTCCGGTAAATCGAGCACCCCACCTCCGCCGGTGGTGCCGATGGATGCGCCGGCAGCCCGGCCGGTCGGGCCCGTGACGACCGAATCGCCCGAGCCGGTGCGCGACGATCCGCGCCGCCCGCCGCCGAGCAATCGCCCGGCGCACCCGATCGACGTGATCCTGCGCTCGACCCCGAACGGCGCCGAAGCCGCGGTCGATGGCCAGCCGGTCGGCCCGACGCCGGCGTACTGGAACGGGACGGCGGATGGCCGCGAGCACGAGTTCACGTTCGTGCTGCCCGGTCATTCGGTCGCGCGCTATCGGTTCGTCCCGATCACGAGCGGCGTGATCCACGCGCGGCTCGAGCGGATCCCGAGCGACGAGATCGATGCCGGTGTTCCCGCACCGGAGATGCCGCCCGGCATTCCTTCGCTCCCCGTCGCGCCGCCTGTCCGGGTGACGGCGCCTTCGCCGGTGCCGCCCGCACCGACGGTGGTGACGCCGGATGCCGCCGACGCGCCGACCGGTCCTGGTCCGCAGCCTTAAGGGCGGATGCCGCCGAGCGGCGTCGACGGATCGACGTCGAGTGCGGGCCGCGGTCCCGTCGTCGGCGCCGCCTGTGGTGCCACTGTCGCGTCGGTCGTCGCCGCGACCTCGGGCTTGTTGTCGCGCATCGTGAATGTCAGCGCGTAGGTCACGACCGTTCGATCGTCGGTGTTGAAGCCAGGCGTCGGAAGCGGCGGCGCGATCCCGTACGCGGCGTCGGCGAGGCATGTCGCGAACTCGGGGTTCGTCTCGAAGCCGCCGACCGTGACGTGCGTGACCTCGCCGCGGCCCATCGCGATCTCGAACGTCGCGGTGCCGGCGAGCTTGATCATCCGGCCGAGCGAGCGCGCGTAGCAGGAGTACGCGTGGGGCTGGAGCTGGTCGTTGAGCAGGCGCTTGATGATCGTGCGATCGAGCGAGCTCCCGCCGTTGGCCTTCGTCGCGGTTTGCTTCGCGATCGCCGCGAAGTCGGGATCCGGGGTCTCGACGATCCGGGTGAACGGGCCACCGGCCGAAATCATCTGGCGGCGCTGCGCGGCGACCTTGCCGATCGCCGACAGCACGACGAGATCGTGGTCGCGATCCGCCGCCGGGAATCGCTGGGTGAGCTTCGCGCGCGATTTCTCCTCGTCGGGCTTTGGCTCGTCGGCGTCGTCTCGATGCTCGAGCGCGAGCTGTGCGATCGGCGCGGCGATCGGCGCCGGCTGGAGCACGAGTGCGCGATCGCCGCGCAGCTTCACCGCGAACTTCGCGTTCGGATCGGTGACCCCGAGCATCGTGAACCCGGTGCCGGCGCGGATCTCGGCGGGCACGGTCCACGCTGCGATCGAGACATCCTGCCAGGCCGGGCGCAGCCAGCTCGCGAGATCGACCAAGGCCCGGTCGATCTGATCGACGGTCTCCGCGAGATAGCTCCCACCATACGTGCTCGTCAGCACGCGCAGCGCGTCGCCGTCGGGCGTCGTCATCCCACCGGGGCTGATCACGAGCGCGTACAGATCGAGCCCGGTCGTCGGGCCGAGCTGCTTCGCGAGCTCGTCGGGGGAGTTTTGACCGAGCACGCCGTCGGTGATCGCGATGACGAGCGCCTGGTTGCGCGGGCCGTTCGGCGCGGCGAGTGCGGCGTGCGCGACGCCGAACGCCTCGGCGATGTCGCTGCCATTCGTCGCGGCGTGCTTCGCGAGTGCCTGATCGATCGCGGCGAGCGACTTCGCGTCGTTCGGCGCCCACGTGCCGAGCACGCGCTCGGCCTTGCGATCGAACAGCACCGCTTCGATCTCGGAGCCCTGCGGCAGCGCCGCGGCGACCGCCGCGACGAGCTTGCGCACGGTGCCGCGGCCGACGAGCTCCATGCTGCGCGACGTATCGATCACGAACACCGCGCGATGCGGCCCGGTCTCGGCGCGCGCGGCGGGTGCGAGCACGGTCAGCGCACGCGCGACCTTGCCGTCGCCGAGGTCGGTGCTCGCGAGCCACGCGACCGGCGCGGTGATCTTCACGGGCACCTCGATCACGACATCGTCCGTCGACATCGTGAACACCGGGGGCGCCTTCAGCGTCGCGTTCGCTACCGCCGCAGCCTTCGTCGTGACGACGCACGACACGCCGTCGGGCCGACCGAGCACGCGAGCGTGAAGCGCGCCATCCCGAATCTCCGCGACCTGGGTCCAGCGCAGCGCGAGTGTGACCTCGCGCTCGCTCGCGAGTGGCTTCATGATCACGCGATACAGCTCGCGCTCGCGGTCGTCGGTGCCGACGTGCGTCGCGATCGCCGGATCGCCGCCGAGGATGTCGGTCGACTCGCGCGCCATCGCCGGTGAATTGACCGGGACGCCGACCGAGGTCGCACGATCGATGGCCACGCCGATCAGCTTCGCCCCTTGTGGCAGTGCGAGCTCGAACGCGCTCGCGAGCTCGGCTGCGCTCGGGTTCGCGATGTGCTGGCGCAGCTCGAAGTCCGCGATCGCCCCGTGAAACGTCGCGTCGATCGCGCACGCGCCGAGATGGAGCTGCTCGGCGGCCCTTCGCGGCGTCGCGGCATTCCACTCGTAGAGCATCGGGTCCGCGGCCGCGAGGGCTGGCATGAGAGCGAGCGCGAGCACGAGGCGCATGGGGGGTGGACAACATCACCACCGAATGGTTGCGCGCACCTACGCCGGGACGTGACAATGGGTCGTTGGCCCGGCGACCCCGTCCCAAAATCGGTTTCGTGCTGTCGGGCGGTGGCTCGCGCGGCGCGTACGAAGCCGGGATCATTCACTACATCCGCACGGACCTGGCGAAGCAGCTCGGTCGCCACGTGCCGATCGACATCGTCACCGGTACGAGCGTCGGTGCGATCAACGCGGCGTTCCTCGCGGCGACGATGTCGGATCCGGCCACTCAGGCCGATCAGATCGTCAGCGCGTGGCGCTCGCTACGGATCGAAGAGCTGATCGGCCTCCAGGCCGGCGATCTCTGGCGCGGTGCGAAGCTGATGCTCGGCGCCGATCCGCCTCCGCCGCCTCCCGGCAGCTTTCGCTACGGCGGCCTGCTCGATACGAGCGGCCTCGAGCGATTCGTGATCCGCACGATCCCGTGGCGCGGCATCGAGCGCTCGCTGCGCGGCGGTCACCTCCACGCGCTGTCGGTGTCGGCGACCCACGTCGGCACCGGCCACACGGTCGTGTTCCTGTCGAGCGCCGAGCCGGTGCCGCGCGAGTGGAGCCGCGATCCGTTCGTGCGTCATCGCGCCGCGCGGATCGGTCCGCGCCACGTGCTCGCATCGGCCGCGATCCCGATGCTGTTCCCCGCCGTGAAGATCGGCGAGGAGTACTTCACCGACGGTGGCCTCCGCCAGAACACGCCGATGTCGCCGGCGATCCGGCTCGGCGCCGATCGGATGCTGCTGATCTCGCTGAAGCACGTCGCGCCAGAGCCGAAGTCGCTCCAAAAGGAGCGTACCGAGGCGTACCCGAAGCCGCTGTTCCTCGCGGGCAAGGCGCTCAACGCGCTGCTCCTCGATCACACCGAATACGACTTGATGCGCATGCAGCGGATCAACTTGATCCTCGAGGCCGGCGCCGCGTCGTTCGGCGACAAGTTCGAGGAGATCATGAACCACGAGCTGGTACGCCTGCGCGGTGCGCCGCTCCGGCGTATCCACGCGACACATATCCGGCCGTCCGAGGATATCGGTGCACTTGCGGCCGAGTACGCGCGCTCCGGCCGCGTGAAGATCTCGGGCCTGATCGCGCGCCGGCTGATCAAGCAGCTCACCGCCGGCGAGGCCGCGCACGAGAACGACCTGTTGTCGTACCTGTTGTTCGACGGCGACTATTGCGCCGAGCTGATCGAGCTCGGTCGCCGCGATGCGGCGAAGAAGGCCGAGGAGCTCGCGGCGCTGTTCGATCCGGATGGCCAGACAGAAGCTGATCTGCCGACCGGCGAGGGTGACGAGTAGCAGATAGGCCCCGGGGCGTGTCATGGTCCGCGCCATGAAACGCATGCTCTCGCTGTACGCCGTCGCGCTGATCGCGTGTGGCGGCTCCGCGCCGCAGACCAAGACCCAGCCCGCGCCGCCGCCGGATCAGACGACGCCACCGGTCGCGACCGCGCCGGCGACGCCTGCGAATCCCGACGAGGCGCCGCTGCCGCTCGCGCCGGATCTCAAGAAGGGCGTGCTGCCGAACGGCATGACCTACTACATCCGCAAGCACGGCAAGCCGGAGAAGCGGACGCGGCTGTGGCTCGCGGTCAACGCGGGCGGCATGCTCGAGGACGACGATCAGAACGGGCTCGCTCACTTCGACGAGCACATGTCGTTCAACGGGACGAAGCGGTTCCCGAAGCTCGAGATCGTCAACTATCTACAGTCCATCGGCATGCGGTTCGGCGCGGACCTCAACGCGTACACGAACAACAGCGAGACCGTGTACCAGCTCGAGGTGCCGACCGAGCCCGACAAGCTGGCGCGCGGCCTCGACATCATTCGCGACTGGGCCGGCGATGCGACCTACGATCCGGCGGAGGTCAAGTCGGAGAGCGGCGTCGTCCTCGAGGAGTGGCGCGGTGATCGCGGCGCCGAGATGCGGCTCGGCCTCAAGCACGACAAGGTGCTCTACAAGGGCACGCGCTGGGCGATCCGCGACACGATCGGCGATCCGGAGATCCTGAAGAAGGCGGATCGCGCGGCGCTCTATCGGTTCTACAAGGACTGGTACCGCCCCGATAACATGGCGGTGATCGCGGTCGGCGATTTCGATCCCGCGGAGATCGAGAAAGCGATCATCGCGCGGTTCTCGGATCTCAAGAACCCGGCGAACGAGCGCAAGAAGGTCCTCGGCGGGATCCCGAAGGCCGATGGCACGCGGATCTCGATCGAGAGCGACAACGAGCTGCCGACCGCCGAGATCGCGATCCACAACTTCGTCCCGACCCGTGACAAGGCGTCGCTCGCCGCGCTCCGCCGCGACGTCGTCGAGTCGCTCTACCGCACCGTGATGGCCGAGCGGTTCAACGTGCTGCGCCGCCGCCCCGATGCAGCGTTCACGAACGCGTTCTCCGGCATGACCCGCGCGAACCGCGAGACCGATGACTTCGCGCGCGAGGCGCAGGTCAAGAACGGCAAGGTCGAGGACGCGCTGCGCGCGCTGCTCACCGAGTCGGCGCGGATCGAGCGTCACGGCATCACCCAGAGCGAGCTCGACCGCGCGAAGATCCAGCTCGATCGCGAGTTCGATCAGATCGTCGATCGCAACGCGACGATCGATAGCCGGCTCGTCGTCCAAGAAATCGTGCGCAACTTCCTCACGGGCGAGCTGATCCTCGCGCCGGAGCGCGAGCGCGATCTCGACAAGGAGGCGCTCGCGAAGGTCACGGTCGCCGACATCAACGCGGACGTGAAGACGTTCGGCGGCGCCGACAACCGCGCGATCGAGATCTCGGTGCCCGAAGGTCAGCCGAAGCCGACTGCCGACCGGGTCAAGGCGATCATCGCCGAGGTCGAGAAGGCCGATATCCCGGCGTGGGAGGACAAGGCGATCCCGACGGCACTGATGACGACCCCGCCGAAGCCCGGCAAGATCGTCAAGGAGAAGGCGTACGACAAGATCGGCGTCTACGAGTGGACGCTGTCGAACGGCGCGCACGTGATCCTGAAGCCGACCGACTTCGAGAAGGACGCGGTCGCGATGACGGCGGACTCGCCCGGTGGCACCGCGATCGCACCCGATGCGAACTACAACAACGCGCGGTTCGCGAATGCGGTCGCGCAGAGCGGCGGCGTCGGCGAGTTCGACAGCGACACGCTGACGAAGATCCTCGCGGGCAAGACGGTCTCGGTCCAGCCGCTCCTCGGCGAGACCAGCGAGGGCATCACCGCGACCGCATCGCCGAAGGACCTCGAGACGATGTTCCAGCTCGCGTATTTGCGGATCACCGCGCCGCGCAAGGACGTCGAGCAGTTCAAGGTCTGGCAGGCGAACAGCGCCGAACAGCTCGCGAACCAGGAGCGCTCGCCGGAGTTCCAGTTCTTCAAGAAGGCGAGCGAAGCGAAGTACAAGAACAACCCGCGCCGGTCGTTCCCGAAGCCGGAGGACTACGCGAAGGTCGACCTCGACAAGTCGCTCGCGTTCTACAAGGACCGGTTCGGCGATGTCGCCGACTGGAACTTCGTGATCGTCGGTGAGTTCGACCTCGCGAAGATCCGGCCGATGATCGAGACCTACCTCGCGAGCCTGCCGAGCAAGGGTCGCCACGAGAAGGAGAAGGACCTCGGCATTCGCAAGGTGCCGGGGGTGGTCAAGATGAGCTTCAACCTCGGCGTCGAGCCGAAGGCGGCGCTCAGCTTCGACTTCCACGCCGACGACAAGTGGTCGATGGAGGCGGAGCGCGATCTCTACACGCTCGGCCAGGTCGTCTCGAACATGCTGCGCGAGGAGCTGCGCGAGGCGAAGGGCGGCACGTACGGTGTCGGTGCGTTCGGCAACGTGCTGCGCTCGCCGCACCAGGAGCGCACGTTCTCGATCCAGTTCGGCTGCGATCCGACCCGCGTCGACGAGCTCGTCGCGGCGATGAACCAGCAGCTCGACAAGCTCAAGAAGGACGGGCCGGAGCAGGACATGCTCGACAAGGTCAAGCAGATCTACACGCGCACGCGCGAGACCGATCTCCGCACGAACCGGTTCTGGACCGCGCGCCTCTTGAACGCGTTCCGCTACGGCGACGATCCGAACGACATCCCGGATACGTCGAAGACGCTGGCGCGGATCACGAAAGAGAACGTGATCGCCGCGGCGAAGAAGTACCTCGATCCGAAGTCGGTCTACGAGGCCGTGCGGATGCCGGTCGAGAAGAAGTAGTCCCGTGCTCGTGCACGTGCACGTGCTCGTGCTCGTGCTCGTAACGTAGTCTCGGTCTCCGAGATGTAAGCGCTGGCTCGGGTTAGCCGCTCGGCCTGGCCGAGCGTTCCGACGACGGGGCTGACGGTCGTCGGACGTGGGTCGTTCGCTCGCGCCAGGCAAATCGTTCGGCGGCCACGAGGTAAAGCCGTTGGACCAGACGGGGCGCTCGTTGATTCGAGCGGGTCCGACATCGGATCGAGCACGAGCACGAGCACGTGCACGTGCACGTGCACGTGCACGTAGTCAGTGAGGTTTCATCACGCCGAGCACGTAGTGCTTGGGGTCGAAGAAGCGGCGAGCGGCGGCCTGGACGTTCGCGCTGGTCGCTCGCGCGATCACGGCGTTCGCGTCGGTGATCGCGGTGAAGTGCTCGCCGCTCCAGTACGCCTCGTGGATCGCCTGGATCCACCACTGGTTGTCCTGGAGGTTCGTCTCGTGCTCGCGGCGGACCTGCTCGCGGACCTTCGCGATGTACTCGTCGCCGATGCCGTCCTTCGCGATCCGCGCGAGCTCGCTGAACACGGCCTGCTTCAGCTTGTCGACGTTCTGCGGATCGCAGCCGAACATCACCTCGAGCTCGCGGCGCGGGGTCGGCTCCTTGGCGAGCGCGGCGTTGACGGTAACGCCGTAGACCCCGCCCATGTCCTCGCGCAGGACCTCACGGAACCGGATCTCGAGCACCTTCGTCAGGACCTCGGCATCGCGCTCGCCGTCGAGCGTCCAGCGATCGGGCGCGACCGAGGTCAGCGATACGAAGCTCTTCGGCTCGGTGCCGGCGACGATCGTCTTCTCGATCGGGCCCTTCGCCCACGTCACGCCGATGTCCTTCCACGTCGAGTGCTTGCCGGTCGCGGGCAGGCTCGCGAGGTAGGTCTCGACGAGCGGTTTCAGTTTCGCGAGGTCGATGTTGCCGACGAACACGAACGTGAACTCGCCGAAGTCGGAGAACCGCGAGCGAAACACGGCGAGGGCCTTGTCGGCATCGACCTGGGCGAGCTCGGCCTCGGTCTCGGGCCGATGGCGCGGGTGGTTCGAAGTCTCGATCGCCGTCATCGCGTCCCAGAACTGGCCCTCGGGCGTGATCGCGCGGTGCTTCACGAACTCGAGCTGGTCGCGCTGCCACGCCGCGAACGCGCGCGCGTCCTTGTGCGGCGCGGTCATCCGCAGATACGCGAGCTGCATCATCGTCTCGAGATCCGCGGGGCGGGTCTGACCGCCGACGATGTTCGCGAGCTCGCTGTAGCCGGCGCTGACATCGGCGACCTTGCCGGCGAGCACCTTCTCGAGTGCGATCGGATCGAGCTCGCCGACGCCCATCGAGCTGATCAGGCCGACGAACCGGACCTGCGCGTAGTCGCTATCGGACAGCAGCGACGTGCCGCCCGGCTGCCAGCCGTCGAACAGGATCTCGTCGTTCTTGAATTTCGTCGGCTTGATCACGACCTTCGCGCCGTTCGACAGCGTCCATACGGTCGCGTCGATCTCGGCATCGTGGGTCTCGCTCGAGATCGTGCCGGGCTTCGGCGCGTGCGCGAGCAGCGGCTGGTTCGCGCCGGCGTCGTGCCACGGCTCGACCGTCGCGTTTTGCGCCGTCGTGAAGATCTTGCGGATCTCCTGCTCGTCGGGGAGCTTCGAGGTCGCGGGGCCCGACATCGCGATCACCCGACCCTTGTCACTCGCCCAGGTTTGCGCGACGCGATTCAGCTCCGCGAGCGTGATCGTCGGCAGCATCTCGCGCGTGTACGCGAGCTCGACGGCGCGGCCGCCCATCTGTTCGCCCGTGAAGAAGTTGCGCGTGATCTCGTCGGCGAGATCGGTGTCGGGGACCTTGTCGGCCTCGAGCGCGTCCTTCTCGGTTTCGGCGAGCACGCGGCGGCGCGCGCGATCGAGCTCGCTCTCGACGAAGCCGAACTTGTCGACGCGGACGATCTCCTTCACGACGGCGGCGAGCGCCTCGCTCGCCTTGCCTTCTTTCGCCTCGGCCTGCCGCGCGAACACGTCGCTCGCGCGGACGAAGCTGGTGGTCGTGCTGCCGGCGAACAGGAACGGTGCATCGGGCTCTTCGGCGAGCTCGGAGAACCGCGCGCCGAGCATCTGGTGATACAGGCCCTCGACGAGGAAGCGCCGGAAGTCGCCCTTCGTCGCCGCCGAGCGGTGATCGAGCTTGTCGTAGATCGCGACCTCGGTCGCCGGCAACTCGGGATCGGTCGCGACGGTCACCGCGGTCGGCTGATCGTGCGGCACCGGCACGGTCACGCGCGGCCGCTCGTGGGTCGGGTTCTGGAGGTCGCCGAACTTTTCGCGGAGCTGTTGCTCGAGCTGCGCGGGATCGAAGTCGCCGACCGCGATCACCGCCATGTTGTCGGGCCGATACCAGTCCTTGTAGAAGCGATAGAGCGTGTCGCGCTTCGCGGTCTTGATGATGTCGGGCAGGCCGATCACGAGCCGGTCGGCATACTTCGATCCGGCGAACACGACCGGCCATTGCTTGTCCTCGATCCGCGCCGCGGCGCCGCGGCCGAGCCGCCACTCCTCGAGGACGACGCCGCGCTCCTTGTCGACCTCGACCGGATCGAACGAGATGTCGCCGGCCCAGTCGCGGAGGATGTCGACGCCCTTCGCGAGCGCCTTCGCATCGTCGGTCGGCACGGTGAGCTGATAGACGGTCTGGTCGAACGACGTGTACGCGTTGACGTCGGCGCCGAACTCCATGCCGACCTTCTCGATGAAGTCGACGATGTCGGACTTCGGGAACCGCTTCGTCCCGTTGAACGCCATGTGCTCGACGAAGTGGGCGAGTCCGCGCTGGTCGTCATCCTCGAGCACCGAGCCGGCATTGACCGCGAGCCACAGCGACGCGCGCTGCTCGGGCTTGCCGTGCTTCATCACGTAGTACGTGAGGCCGTTCGCGAGGTGGCCGATCGTGATCTCGGGATCGAGCGGTGTGATCGGATCGCCGGGCGCGTGCTCGACGAGCTTCGCCGGGGTGGTCGGTGGAGGCGGGGTTGTCTTTGCAGCACCACACGCGCAGACGAGAGCCAACAGCCACCACGGACGACGCATCGGCCGAGTGTAATCGCAGCTCGCGATCAGGGCACGGGTTGATCGTCGTCTACTGGAGTAGGCGAAGGCAGGTCTTGCGGCGCTCCGCCTCCGAGTAATTCCCCGATCGCGGGGATGATGATCGCGGTCGCGATCCCGAGTGCGGCGGCGGGCACCATCAACCCACCTTGCCCACCTGTAAAATCTCGTGCGAACGGCGCGTCGGCATGCGCGAGCGCGATCGCCTGACCGGGCGCGGTCGCCTTGCCGTGGATGATGTCGTCGCCGCCGATCGCGATCACCTGCTTCGCGACGTCGGGCGGATTGGCCCACGCGGTGCGCAACACGCCGCGGACCACGATGCCCTTCTGATCGACCTTGAGGCCGACGCCGAGCTCGTTGACGAGTGCGATCGCGTGGAGCGCCGCGGCGCCTTCCGGCGGAATCTGCTGCGCCGCCGGCGTGATGCCGGTGAGGTTCAGCATCGTGCCGCGGCCCCAGAACATCCCGGTCCAGTCGCCCTGCGCGAGCTCGCGGCCGATCGGCGTCAGCGCCGATTCGACGCCCTTGCTCGCCTGACCGCGATGTGCGCCGACCCGGAGCTGCTTCGCGCCCTCGTCGACCCACGCCTCGAGCTCGAGCACGCTCGCGCTCTGCAGCCGGAACCGGCACGCGTCCTTCGGCTGGTCCTCGGTGAGGTCGAGGAACTGCGAGAGCTCCTTGCAGTGCTCGACCACGGTCTTCATCGGTGCGACATCGAGCAGCGGCACGGTGATCTGGATATCGACGGTGCCCGCCGGAATCACGGCCGTGATCGGGCCGGCCAGCGACTTCGCGAGCGCATCGGCGGTAACGCCTTCGACGATCGGCAGCGGCGGAACATCGCCGAGTAGCTTCGCCAGATCGAATGACACGAACCCGCTCGCGTTCGTCGCGGTCGGCTTCGCGGCGGTCACGCCCGACAGCGCTCCGAGCGTGCCCGCCGGCGCGCCGGTCCACACGCCGCGCGCGGCGATCGTTCCTGGATCGAGCTCGACCGCGATCGCGAGATCGCCGGGGCCGCCGCCGAACAGCGGCAGCTGTGGCGCGTAGAGCTCGATGTCGCCGCGGCCGCCCGCGAGCTGCGCCTTGCCGCGCAGGCTGCCCTTGCCGAGCCGATCGAACAGCTTGTCGTTCGTCGCGCAGATGTACATGTGGCGCAGCGGCTTGCAGCTGTTGCCGTTCAGCGAGTCGACCTCGCCGCGCTTGCCGTGCTTCGTCGCCATGAACTTGTCGCGATCCGCGACCGGCATCACGCCGAGCACGCCATCGGCGGTGATGAACATCGCGAACCCGCGATCGCGCGCGAGGCCGGCATCCGCGGGCGTCGCATCGGCGCGGCCGAGCAGTGCCGCGATCAGCGCCTGGGCGGTCGGCTTCATCGGCGCGAAGTCCGAGGTCTGGACCACCGCCTGGACCGCGGTCACCGCGTCGAGCACCAACCCGATCGCGCGGGGCGTCGCGACCACGCCGACCTCGACGCCATCCGGCGCGAGGTCCCACAGCTCGTCGGCGGCACCGCCGGCCTGGCTCGAATCGAGCAAGGAGGCGTGCTTGCCGCACGCTGCGACGGTCAAAGCCAGGGCGATCGGCCAGGTACGCATGGCGGGGGTTTTAGTATGGATGCCAGTACAATGCCCGGAGTGAGCGACGTCTATGTCGAGGATCCCGACAAGGATCCGAAGCGCAAGGACCGGCGCCGGCTCGCGGTGCTGTGGCGGCTGACCGCGCTCGTTCGCCCCCATCGCGGTCGCTTCCTGCTCGCGGTGATCACGCTGTTCGCTGCGTCGGGCATCACGCTCGCGTACCCGCAGGCCGCTCGCTATGCGATCGACGTCGGCATGCATTCGAAGGAGACCCACGATCTCGACCTGATCGTCATCGGTCTGCTCGTGCTGTTCGCTGCGAACGCGGTGCTCGTCTGGCTTCGCCACTACAGCATCAGCTGGCTCGGCGAGCGCGTCGTCGCCGATCTGCGCGGCATGGTCGTCGATCGCCTGATCACGCTGCCGCTCGCGTGGTTCTACGAGCGGCGCTCCGGCGAGCTCGTCGGCCGGCTCGCGTCGGATGTCACTGTCGTCGAGGACGTCGTCGGCTCCGACCTGTCGATGGCGACGCGCAACGCGGTCCAGATGATCGGCGCGTTGATCATGCTGTTCGTGATCGACGTCAAGCTCACGCTGCTGATGCTCGCGATCGTTCCTCCGATCGTGCTCGCGACGATGGTGTTCGGTCGCAAGATCCGGCTGATGACCCGCGGCGTGCAGGATCAGCTCGCCGAGGTCTCCGGTCAGGTCCAGGAATCGATCGGCGCGATCGCGACCGTCCAGGCGTTCGTGCGCGAGACCCACGAGGCCGCCCGCTACCGCCGCGGCGTCGAGAGTGCGTTCAAGAAGACGCTCGACCTCGTGCGCTGGCGCGCGTGGTTCTTCTCGACCGCGATGACCGCGGGTTACGTCGGCATCGCCGCCGTGGTCTGGCTCGGTGGCCGTGCGCTGATCGCAGGTCGGCTCAGCGCCGGCGATCTGACCTCGTTCTTCCTGTACACGTTCATCGTCGCCGGTGCGGTCGCCGATCTCGCCGGCCTGTGGGGCTCGCTCCAGCGCGCGGCCGGTGCGACCGATCGCCTGTTCGCGGTGATCGACACCGAGCCCGAGATCCGCGACGCCGCGAAGACCACGCCGCTCCCCGCCGGCCGCGGCGCGATCGCGCTCGAGGGCGTCAGCTTCGCGTACCCCGCGCGCCACGAGCAGCCGGTGCTGCGCGACGTCAACCTCGAGATCAAGCCCGGCGAGAGCATCGCGCTCGTCGGTCCCTCCGGCGCGGGCAAGTCGACGATCCTCGCGCTGCTCTATCGCTTCTACGACGTCGATGCCGGCCGCGTCCTGTTCGAGGGCGTCGACGTCCGCGAGCTCTCGCTTCGCGACCTGCGCGGTGCGCTCGCGATGGTCGCGCAAGAGCCCGTGCTGTTCTCCGGCTCGATCCGCCAGAACATCGCGTACGGCAAGCAGGACGCGACCGACGCCGAGATCCACCAGGCCGCGAAAGATGCGAACGCGCACGACTTCATCACCGGGTTTCCCGACGGCTACGCGACCGTGATCGGCGAGCGCGGCACCAAGCTCTCCGGCGGTCAGAAGCAGCGGATCGCGCTCGCCCGCGCGCTGATCGCGAACCCGCGCGTGCTGATCCTCGACGAGGCGACCTCGAACCTCGACGCTGAGAGCGAGGCCGCGGTCCAGACCGCGCTCGCGCGGATCATGGCGGACCGCACGACGATCGTGATCGCGCACCGCCTCAGCACCGTCCGCGATGCTGATCGCATCATCGTGATCGAGAATGCTCAGATCGTGGAGCAGGGCGCGCACGACGAGCTGATGGAGCGCCGCGGTAGCTACCGCCGGCTCGTCGAGCACCAGCTGATCGCTGACCGCGCGATGAACTAGCGCTCGAGCAGCGTGCGGAGCGCGCGCGGGTCCTCGACCGGGAACACGGTCGTGCCGGTGCGGACGAGGTCGTGATCCAGCAGCACTTCGAGGTGGTGGAAGTGATCACCGCGCGGCAGGCCGAGCACGAGTTGCGGCAGCGCGAACAGGCCTGGAAGCTCGATGCCGGCGTCGCGGCGGATGCACGCGAGCACGTCGCGGGCCTGCGCGATCGTGAGCGCGCGGGCTCCGTCGAGCAGCGGACCTGCGGTCAAGGTGTCGAGGTCGAGGCTGGTGCCGGCATTCCACCGGCGCGGCGGCGGCGAGACAAAGCCGTCGGGACCGAAGTCGTCGATCGTGACGAGCTCGGTCGTTCCGGTGACCTCGACGCCGAGGATGTCCGACAGCTGCGAGATCGTGCGGCGCGCGGGTTCACCGACGGCCGACATGCAACCGATCACGCGGACCCCGACGACGTCGAGGCGCTCGATCACGCCTTGGTCGACGAGCTCGCGGTAGCTCGCGCGGACGCGACCGACCCGGGTGTCGAGCGGGCGACCGTGAAACGTGACGAGCTTCTCCGCGCCGGTGAGGCCGGGAAGATCGAGTACGCGGGGCGCGCGCGGCAGCGACTTCGAGAGCGCGAGGAGGCGCTCGGAGAATGCCTCGCGATCGGTGACCGAGAGCAGATTGTCGGGCGCGATGCGGCGCGCGAGCTCGGCTCCGTAGCGATCGTTGGTGGCGATGATGGAGAGATGTTGTACTGCTGTCACTAACGGCCTGCCTTCGGCGGCTTGCGTTGCAGCCGACGTTGCAGCGTCTGTCGGTAGATTCCCAACCGGCGAGCAGCCTCGGAGAGGTTGCCCTTCGTGTCGGCGACGACGCGATTGATGTGCTCCCATTCCACCCGCTCCAGCGACGGAGTCTCGTGAATGTCTGGCTCCGGCGTGGTGCCTTCTTCGAGGTGGCGCACGATCTCGCGCGCCCCCACGGGCTTCGACAGCACCACCTCTGCACCCGCCTTCACCGCTGCCATCGTCACCGTGACCGAGAGATATCCGCTCAGCAGCGCGACCTTGACGTCGGGGTGCAAGCGGCGAAGGTCCTTGATGAGGTCGATCCCCGATTCATCGCCGAGGCGAAGATCGACGATCGCCGCGTCCGGCTTGAACGACCGAACGAGCGTGCGTGCACGAGCCGGCTCCGTCGTCGTGTAGACGTCGCGCTCTGATTTGAGCGCACGTTCGCACGACTGGAGCATGCGCTTGTCGTCGTCGACGATCAGCACGGAACGAACACGGGGCACAACATCTGGAAGGGTAGGAACTGGCAGCTCCAACCGTCAATCACGCGCTAGTGAGATGTTTCGAACTGCAACCAAATGCATCAAGTTCCGACGGTAAATCCCTGCTTGTAGGGTCGCGTAGGACGCCCTTTCCTACGGAGAACCGAAGGTTCCTCGTCGGAAACGCGTGCTCACGCGCTCGCAACGCTGGGCGGGATCTGCACCGGCATTCCCGGCGGTAGTGGGCCGGCGGCCACGCGCTTGGCCTGCGCGACCAACGCGGTGCGCATCTGTTCCTGGAGGCGCGGGTGCTCGTCGAGGTGGGCGAGCACCTTGTCGCGACCCTGACCGAGCCGCTCGCCCTCGTACGAGTACCAGGTCCCGGACTTCTCGACGACGCCGAGCTTCTCGGCGGTATCGACGAGCTCGCCGAGCTTGTTGACGCCGGTCCCGTACAGGATCTCGAATTCGGCCTCGCGGAACGGCGGCGCGAGCTTGTTCTTCACGACCTTGACCTTCACCTCGCTGCCGATCGTCTCCTCGCCGCGCTTGATCGCCTTCTTGCGCCGGATATCGAGCCGGACGGAGCAGTAGAACTTGAGCGCGTTGCCACCGGTCGTGGTCTCGGGGTTGCCGTAGACGACGCCGATCTTCTGGCGCAGCTGGTTGATGAAGATCACGGTCGAGCGCGTGCGCGAGATCTGGCCGGTGAGCTTGCGCAGCGCCTGCGACATCAGGCGTGCCTGCAGGCCCATGTGCGAATCGCCCATATCGCCTTCGATCTCGGCCTTCGGTGTGAGCGCGGCGACCGAGTCGACGACGATCAGGTCGATCGCGCCGGTGCGGACGAGCGTGTCGGTGATCTCGAGCGCCTGCTCGCCGTGATCGGGCTGGCTGACCAGGAGGTCCTCGAGGTCGACGCCGAGCCGCCGCGCGTACGCCGTGTCGAGCGCGTGCTCGGCGTCGATGAACGCGCACACGCCACCGGCGCGCTGCGCCTCGGCGATCGCGTGGAGCGTCAGCATCGTCTTGCCGGACGACTCCGGGCCATAGATCTCGACGATCCTGCCGCGAGGCAGACCGCCGCAGCCGAGCGCGACATCGAGCGCGACCGAGCCGGTGGGAATGACCTCGACGGCCTGCACCGCACTGCCGTCGAGGCGCATGATCGAGCCGTTACCGAATTGTTTGTGAATCGCGCGAACGGCTTCGGCGATCGACTTGTTCTTCTTGTCATCAGCGGACATCTGGATCCTCCGCGCGGCGGTGATCCACGTCTCGTGCCGGAGCTAACGGCGCGGAACTACGCGCGCGAGTGTCCGAGCGGTCCGCTGGGCGGACGGGAACGTCCGAACGTCGGACGTTACTGGACGTTGAACGAGTGCGACCAGGTGACCGATTCCGAGAACGGATACGAGACCTGGCTCCAATCGAGCCCGGTCGCGATCCCCGGCAAGCCCGCGTGACACGAGACGCCGATCACGTAGTCGTGACCCTGAGCGAACACCGATTTGTCGACCTTGATCGTCGCGTTGACCTGGACGTTGTTCGGCGTCGACAGGTAGCGATGTACCGGCACGAGATTCGAGGTGCCGATCTGATAGATCGTCGAGACGCAGTCGTCGGTCGTCGCCGGCTTGTCGAGCCCGAACACGAAGTCCATCTGCGCCGGTGCATTCGCGATCGTGAACGCCGCACCGCTGTCGATGAAGATGTCGTCGCCGTTCAGCGTCATGTGCTGGTTGGTCGTGAACGCCATGCCGACCGAGACCGGCACGTTCGTCGCCGCGGTGTTGTTCGCGGGCGCGATCGTCTGGATACCGGCGGTCAACGTCACGTTCTCGACGACGCCCGATCGCGAGTAGCGCAGGTACATCGCCGTCGGGAACGCCGGCGCGTCGGTGCCGTTGAACGCGTGGACCATCGTGAGCGTGCCCTGGACCGTGGTCTCGGTCAGCGGCAGGAAGATCGGCACGCCGAGGCCGCCATAGCCGCGCGCCGTCCACAGGTCGAGCGGGTTGTTACTGACCTTGACGTAGCCCTCACCGGCCTCGACGAAGTTCGGCAGCTTCGTCGACGGCACGACGCCACCCCACACGAACGGCGGCACGTACATGCTGCTCTGCGGATTGTCGTTCGTCCAGCTCACCGGCGTCGCGGCCATGATCCGATCCGACGTCTCCATCTGCGACGACGCGTAGCCCCACTTCATCTGCTGGTTGCCGACATCGGCCACGGTCTTCCACGCTGCCATCGTCGGGTACGCGAGGCCCGTGCTGAAATCCGCGAGCGTACCGACCGAGAACCCGGTCGCCTGGTTCGTCGAGTCGCCGTCGGTGACGATGATCTTGTCGCCCTGCGCGCCGGTCGGCGTCTCGAGCGGTCCGCTCATCGACTGGATCCCGTTGACCATCCCCGAATTCGTCGACCAGGTCGTGCTGCTGCCGATCCGCTGGACCGCGGTATCGATCCGCACCGCGTAGGTGCCGATCGTGTAGAGGTGAAAGTTCGTGTACGCCGGGTTCGGCCCACCGGTCGGCGTGATGTCGCCGAGCACCGCGTTCGACGGCGCGGGCATCGCATTCTGGCGGCCGATCGACGCGACCACGAAGTGCGCGTTCTGGATCTTGCCCTGGATCTCGACGGGCACGCCGTCGGGCGGGGTGTAGACCACGCGATAGACGTCCTGCGCGAGCTCGTACGGGACCGTGAACGCGCCATCGCCGCCGAGCACGAGCGGCTGGGTCGGCTGGCCGAGCGGTCCGGCGGCGACGGTCGCCCCCGCGAGAGCTCCGAACGTCGGCATGATCTGCGTCGGATCTGGGTTCGTCGTCGTGTCGACGTTCATCCCGGTCAGGTACAGCGTGTACGGCGCAGCATCCTTCGGACGCACGTCGGCGTCCTTGCTGCCGTTGATCACGTCGTGCGAACCGAAGATCGAGTTACATCCCGATACGGCGAGCAAGCAAACGATCCCCGACCTCATCGCCGGCGATCGTGGCACGGTCTCACCGCGCGATACAACATCTGCGCCGAGCGTGTGCCGTAACACACGTCACGGCGGATTCACTGCGCCGGGCGTACGCCATTCGGTCGCGAGCGCGCATGCGGGAATGCCGACGCGCTTCGCTTCGGCATCGAGCGCGTTCGCCTTGTCAGCGCCTTGCAGCGGTTGAATCTGGACGAGGAACTGGTGCGCGGCGGGCGTCTTGATGTTCGGGCCGAGCCACATCGCGATCGTCGGGTTGCGCGCACCTGGATCGAGCTGATCGGCGCCTGACCGTTTCATGACATCGCACAGGTTCTCGATGTCGGTCTTGTAGTCATCCGCGATCGGTCCAACCGGTGCCACGGCGCTTCCGGCCGCGCTTCCGGCGGCCGGTTTGGCTTCGTTGTGGCCGGAACAACCCGTCCAGATCACGGCGAAACCTACGAGCAAAACCGCGATCCGGTTCCTTCCGTCTCGCGAGGAGTTGTGTCTAGATCCGGCCATGGCATACGTCGTCGCTGATCCGTGCGTGAAGTGCAAGTACACCGACTGTGTCGCGGTGTGCCCGGTCGATTGTTTCTACGAAGGCAAGAACTCGATCGCGATCCATCCCGACGAGTGCATCGATTGCGGCGCCTGCGAGCCGGAGTGCCCGACGACCGCGATCTTCGAGGAGAGCGAGCTCCCGACGAAGTGGGCGATGTACAAGGACATCAACGCGCTCGTCACCGGCGCGAAGAAGCTGACCGAGATCGAGACCGGCGCGTGGCCGGCGAACCTCAAGGACTCGGCCACGAGCGCCGAGACCTGGCCGAACATCACCGAGCAGAAGAAGGCGCTGCCGGGCGCGGACGACGCCGCGAAGGAAGACAACAAGATCGGCGCGCTCACGCTCGATCCGGGCTGACCGCTACTACGGAGTCTGCTGAACCGGCGGGGTGGTCGTCGGTGCCGTCGCTGGCGTGGGCTGCGACGTGTCGACGGGCGCCGGCTTGTCGGAGGTCGGGGCCGCGGCGTCCTTCAGCTTCTGCTCTGCATCCTTGAGCCGCTTCTCGGCCTCGTCGGCACGCTTGATCGCGTCCTCGAGCTCCTGCTCTTCCTTGGTCTTCGCCTTCGGCGCTTCCTTCTTCTTGACCAGGCTGAACTGGAACGTCGCGAGCAGCGTGTTCTGGACCTGAACCTCGTCCTTACCGGCGGGGAACAGCTGCGGATCGCGGATGATCTGCGACGAGTACACGACCGACAACCACGCGGCCATCGTGTAGGTCAGCGTCGCTTCGAACGCGACGCGGGTCAACGCCGTGGCGCTGCGGTCCGCGGCGTCGTTGTTGACGAACGGCAACAGGACGGCGAGGCCGGCCTTGTAGTTGAACTTGCCCTTCTCGAGCTTGCCGATCGCGCCGGCGAAGCCTTCGATGCCCAGTTGATGCACCGTCGAGAGCTCGAGCAGCTCGACCTCGGTCATCGTCGCCGGATCGTCGTGATTGACGAACACGCCGTCGGCGAACGTGCTGCGGCCGCCGATGCCGAGGCGGAGCGACAGCGCGAGCCAGTCCTTCTTGATCGGATCGTAGAACCCGCCGGCCGACTCCGAGATCGTGAGCGGCTTGAACGCATCCGCGAGGTGCTGCTCGGTTCCGTTCTGGGTCAGCAACACCGGCGTCATGCCCGTCGCATCGACCCAGCTCGTCGGCGTGCCGCGGATGTCGTCGCTCTCGAAGAACGACGTCCCGAGGCTGAGCCGGCCGTAGAGACCGGCGGTCTCCGACAGGAAGTAGTTGTAGACGCCTTCGAGCTTCGCGGAGTCGGTCGACTTGATGAAGCGATGGATCACCGGCGTGCGCGCGAACGCCTCGTTCGCCGACAGGCTGAGCTGCAGGAAGTGCTTGCCGTCGATGTAGTCGGCGCCGCCGAGCAGGCCCGCGCCGATCACCGTCGACGTGCCATCGGTCTGGCCGATCACGTTCGAGTTCGAGACCAGGTTGAACGTACCGGTGAACGCGAGGAACGGGTTCCAGCCTTTGACGACGGTCTTCTCGTCGGCCGGCTTCGGCGCATCGGTCGGAACCAGCTGGGCCTGGGCGTGCGCCACGGACCCGAAACACAGTCCACTCAACAGTACAGCTGACCTTAAGGGAACTCGCATGCCCCAGGTTGTCTCACACCTTTTTGAACTTCGCCGTATCTCCGGCGTTCTCCCCGTGCGCCACGAGCACGGAGCACGGGGCGTGGCGGATCACACCTTCCGCAACACTTCCGAGCAGCAGCCTGCGGAATCCGCCGTGGCCGTGCGTGCCGACGGAGATCAGATCGTAACCGCCGCGCTCCGCTGCATGCGTGATGACCGGCGTCGGCGCACCCTGGACGAGCTCGAGGTGGAGCGGATGGCCAAGCGAAGCGGATTCGGTGAGAACCTTCTCGCCCTTGAGCTTCGCGCTTTGAACGACCGCATCGCGGATCTGCGACCACGGAAACCGATCGACGCCGAAGAACGACGCGCCCCACGAGCCGGCCGGCAGCTGCCACGCGTGGAGGACCTCGATCGGCGCGTTCGGCTGCGCGACCCGCGCGGTGTGGCGGAGCGCGCGCTTCGACGCAGCCGAGAAATCCATCGCGACGAGCGGGCGGCGGAACGGCAGCTTGTTCGCGTTGCCGCGGCACACGAGCACGTCGCACGGCGCGTGGCGGAGGATCGCGGTCGCGACCGAGCCGAGCAGGAACCGCGAGATCCCGGTGTGACCGTGCGTGCCGACGACGATCAGCTCCGCGGCGTGCTTGCGCGCGACCTGCGCCACGACCTCGCCGGCAGGACCTTGCGGCGTTTCGATCTCGGTGTCGATGCCCTGCGCGCGGAGCTCTTCGACTTTTTCGGACAGCCGGCGCGTGACCTCGAGCTGCATGGCGGCGGTGACCTCGCCGAGCTGCTGCGCGACGTCCTTGTCGTCGATCGCGGCATCGGCGCTGACCGCGTGGACGAGGACCAACTTCGCGCCGTGCTGGGCGGCGAGTGCGGCGGCGCGGTCGATCGCGTGATCGCTCGGGACCGAGATGTCGGCACCGGCGAGGATCGTGTTGAGCTTCACTCGCTCACCACGCTCAGCAGCATCGCCTCGTTGAGCTCGACGGTGACCGCCGGCTTGTCCCACGTCCACACGTTGCCGTAGTCCTCTTTCGTCGCCGGCTTGCCGATCTGTTTCGTCAGCGCATCGACGAGCGAGATCGATTCGGCCGGCGTGACGGTCGCGACGACGCGCGTGCTGATGATCTTGCCCTCGGAGACTTCCGCGCTGAGCTCGGTCGAATCGCGACCGCCGGGCGGGCCGGGCACGAACCACGACAGCGTCGGCTCGTCGAGCGGCACGGTCGGCGTGCCGAGCAGCTTCTGCGCTTGCTCTGGCGTCTTGCCGATCAGCTTCGGCAGCGCGGCCTTCGCCCACGCGGCATCGTCGACGATCGAATCGAAGTGGAGCACGCACAACAGGCCGCCGATGCTCGCGCGGCGGTGATGCGCGCGATCGATCCAGATCTCGCTCGCGGTCGTCGCCGGGCCCCATGCCGCTTCGATGATCTGGTGCATCTTGTCGCAGTGGGTGTCGCCGAACGTGAACGACACCGACGCGATCGTGCCGTCGCCGCGGAGCTGGAGCCCGTGGTTCGTGACATCGAGCACCGAATCGGTCTGGCCGAGCAGCGTGTCGAGATCGTCGGCGGCCTTCAGCCCGACCTGCGCACCGCCGAACCGCTCGCCGAGCGTCGCCGGCTCCTTGCCGATGATCGTCGCGAACGTCTGCTCGCGCTCGGCGTTCAGCTTCTTCTCGCGCTCGTATTGCGCTTGCTCTTCCGCGAGCTCGGCCTCGTGAGCCTTCTGCTCCTCGCGTAGGGCCTCCGCTTCGGCGCGCTCTTTCTTCGTCTGCGGATCGTTGCCCTTCACGGTGTCGCGGATCGCGAACCCGAACGGCACGGCCACGAGCAAAGCCATCACGATCGCCGAGGCTGGGACGCGCATGCCTCGACGCTAGCACGCCTAGATGCGTAGCGAAGCGCCGAGATGAATCGCCAGGTACTCGGAGCTCATCGAGATGGGCGAGCGGCTATCGAGCGAGTCGGTCGCCGGATGAAAGTCCGCGCCGAGGTCGATCGCGAGGTTGTGGGTCGCGGCGATCGAGATGCCCGCGCCGAGATCGAGCCCGAGCCCGAGCGACGTGTTCGATGCGTCGAGCATCTGCGAGTAGTTGTAGTTCGTGTCGAGACCGGCGGCGACCGACGCGTACGGTGCGACGCGCCCGAGGTGGAGCGCCGCGCGCGCGTACGCGAGCGTCTCGAGTGTCCACGCCACGTTCGACGTGTTGCCCGGGAGTTGCCACCACGTGATCCGGGTCTGTTCGCCGACGGTGAGGCCGAAGTTGCCGAACAGGAATTCGTAGCCGGCGCGGAAGCCGGCGCCGAACGACGTGCCGGTCATCGCGTCGGACAACACGCCCATCGGGATCACGGTGTCGAACTCCGGATCGAGGCGGATCCCGCTCGTCGCGTACGGCGCGGGCAGGTCGCTCTTCGGGTGATAGGTCGCCTTGATATCACCGCCGGCGCCGCCGCCACCGCCGCCACCGGTCAGCACGGCGTTCGTCGTCTGAAGCGTTTGCGGCTGCGCGTGATACTGCGCGTTCTTTTGCTTCGTCAGCTTCACGACGTCGGCCGCTTGGATCACGTGGAGGCTGCCGTCCGCGGTCGCGATCTTGTAGCGGACGTTCGGGGTCTGCTCGACCACGACGCCCTTCCACACGCTGCCATCGCTGGTCTCGATCACGTCGATGTATTCGAACGCCGAGACATCGACGTCGTTGCCGTCGGCGTGGGCGCGGTGCGCGGCGGTGCCGAGCGTTGCGCTGATGGTGAGAAGAGCGAGCAGGGTGTGACGCATGAGCTTGCCTTTGTCTTTCCGGGGGCCTGCCGACAAGACGCACCCGGGTTGGCAAACTGCGCAGTTTTTCTTACACGGCGCGGATCAGCGCGAGAGCGCCTTCGCGGTCGAGGAGTTGCGCGGCGTCATCGTGCGGATCGTTGGCGCTCGGCAGCGCGGAAGGCGTTGCGGGTGCCTCTTGCGGCTCGGGCACCGGCGGTGCGACCGGCTCGGCCGGAGGAGGCGTCACTTTGCGCGGCTGGAGCGGACGCAGCGAGACGCGTGGATCGGTGCGCTCGAGCACCGCGACACGTGCGCCGATCTTCGCGAGCGTCTCGTTGCGCGCGCTGTCGTATTCGAAGCCGGCGGTCAGCGCGATCGGGCGATCGTTGACCGCGAGCACGATCCGCTCGAGCGTCGCCGATGCGCGCGCTTCGCGATGAAAGCCGCGATCGCTGCGCCACGCGCTCCCCGCCTCGAGCCGCGACTCCATCACCCACAGCCCGTCGTTCGACTCGAGCCGCAGGCTCACGAGGCCTTCGCTGAACGGCGCGATCGTGTGGAGCGTCGGCATCTGGAAGTTGCGATCGACCTCCATGTCCCAGTGCATCGAGGGGCCGATCGCGAGCACGCGCTTGTAGTCCTTCGAGCGCAGCAACTCGATCAGCGGCGCGACGCGCAGCATGCCGATCGTGAACGTCGGATCCATCTGCTTCCAGTCGAGGTGGCCGATCTCGAAGATCGCGCCGATGTCGAACGGCAAGAAGATCTTCGTCGGCGTGCTGCCGGTCGGGATCAGGATGTGGCCGTCGCGCGCATGCCGGAGGTAGCGACCGGCGTAGAACGTGCCGGTGAACCGGGTGTCGAGCACCGAGTAGTTCGCGTCGACGAGCGCGTGCTCCATCTTCCACTCGAGATCGGGATCGTCGTCGAACGTGATCCGGTGGCGCAGCGCGATGCCGACGCCGAGGCCATCGCTACCGGCGTCGATCGCGAGCCGGTTGCCGACGTCGAAGCACGTCGCGAACCGTTCGCCGCGGCGCGAGGTGCCGGTGCATTCATCGGCGCGAGCGACGCCGGCGAGCGCAACGACGACCCCGAGCGCGAGCGCTAGGACTTGGCCCGGGGCGGTGCCCACAGGCTGAACCTCAGGCCGGTTTCGAACACGAATGCCCACTTGTCGGGAACGCCCGGGAGGTCGTCGCGCTTCTCACCGCCCGCCGCGAGTTTCCAGCTCAGCGGCTGATCGTTGATCGCGAGGATGATCCGTTCGTACTGGAGGTTCGCCTTGAACCGCTGGACTAGCTTGGGCGTCGTCGCGGTCGGCGTGAAGTAGCGCGGTAGCTCGTGCGACAGCTCGAATCTCAAGTTGTTGAAGCCGGCCTCGTCGAGCACCCAGTCGAGATCGAATGCCGAGCTCTCGGTGATCGCGCTGCGGTAGCCGTTGACGTCATCGCGCTGGCCCTCGAGCCCGACGCCGGTGCGAATCCGCGCGAACGAGTCGAGGTTCGGCGATTGCCAGAGGTCGACCGTGACCTGCGCGGTCGCGTGGCGCCACAGCTGCGAGTTGCCCATCGGCGTCTTGTGAAGCTCGAGGCTGCCGAGCTCGCTCCACATGCCGAGGTCGAGCACGAGGTCGTGGCGCGCGGGCTCGCCGATGAACGTCGTGACCCGGAACAGCGGGTCGAGGAAGCGGTGCGAGACGTCGTAGTGCGCCATCACGACTTCCGCCGAGAACGGCTGCATGTGGACCTCGCCCTCGAACAGGCGGAGGCGATGGCGGGTCGGCGTCTTGCCGTCGGAGAGGTAGTCGAACACGAACAGGCCGAAGTCGACCGACGTGCGCGTGCTCTCGAGTGGGTTGTCGAGCACCTTCTGCGGCGTGTACGCGACACCGAAGTACATCCGGCGGCGGAGGTCGAAGTTGACCTGGAACACGCGCTGGCGCTCGTCGCGCATCCAGCCGTACGGCGCGTCGACGCGGCCCGGGATGAACGTGAAGCCTTGCTTCTCCATCCCCGCGCGATCGAACGGCGCGTCGAGCTCGCACGTGCGCGCGCGTTCGAGTGGCTTCGCGCGCGCGCCGGTCGAGTCGAGCTCGTCGTTCGGTGCGTACAGACAGACGCGCGTGCGCGTGTCGCACTGGATGCGCCAGACTAGATCGCTTGCATCGCGCAAGCACATGACCGGACGATCGGCGCTCATCTCCGGCGCGAGCGGTGCGTCTGCGAACGCGCGCGCGGGTAGAGCTATTCCGATCACCGCGATCGCGGTGTAGACGGACCTCATTGCTCGGGTCCCTCGTGCACGGCGTAGGCCGACGCCGGATCACAGGCAGTTCACCGGTTGGACCGCGTGTGGCGTGCCGATCGACAACACGTGTTGTTCGCCCGCAACACAACTTCACGTGGTGATGAGGTTTGCCATCACGTGAAAGTTGTCGTTCACGATCTCGAACTTCAGCGGCTTGTGCTCGGGCGACGTCGCGAACCAGATCTGGATCGTCGTCGGCGCTTTCGTGTTGATCGAGGCATCGACGCGAAATGCCTTGGCACCGTCGAGATCCTCGACGAGCGGGCGCTTCACGGTCATCCGGTAGGAATGACCGAGCTCTTGGACCGTCATGAAGCCCGGCGCCGCATCGGACGCGACCCACGCGCGGAGCAGGCCGAGCGCGGTGTGCACGGTTTGCCCGTTCTTGCCGTCGACGTCGAAATGCTTGGCTTCATCGCCGACTACGAGCTGTTCGCTGCCGATCGCCGCGCGGGCGTTGCCGCGATCGAGCACGGTCGATAGATCGTGATGCACGGTGGCGAGTGCTGCCGCGATGCTGTCGGTCTGGAAGTGGCTCTCGACCTCGGTCTCGCCGATCGACATCTCGACCTTACCGACCGTGATCCCGTGGAGATGGACCTCGTAGATCATGTGCTCGCCCGGGACGAGCAGCAGCTCCTTCGGTGAGATCGCGTGCTCGATCGGCTTTGCAGCGACGAGCGGGGGCAGCGGCGCCGGCTTGAACGACGCGGCGCTGCCACAGCTTGCCAGGCACAGGATCAGGAGGGACCTCATCTTCATCGCGGCGAACGCGATGCAATCAACACGCCGGGGGAAGCGGGTTGCAGCTGCCCCAGATGCCGCGACGATGGAATTTCGCGTCGGCCTCGCGCGCTTCGTAGGCCTCGCGGCGATCGGCGCCGTCGGGTGAGATGTAGAGAACGCACGCGGCGCCGCGCTCGAGCAGCAGGGCATTGATGTCGAGATCGTCGACGGATACGAACGCGAGCGTGCGGCCGTACACGTCGGTGCGGGTGACGTCGTAGGTCAGTGCGATCGTCTTGCCGAGGACGAGATCGGAGTTGAGCTGCGTCGCGTTGGCGCCGTAGCAGTCGGCGTGGCCGTTCGTCGTCTCCGGCGCGTCGATCAGCAGATAGCGGATCTTCTCGCCGGTGGTCGTCACGATCGTATCGCCGTCGATCACGCGATCGACGACCGCGGTCTCGGGGCTTGCAGCACACGCACCGAGTATCAGGACGAATGCGAGGTTCACATGCACGTGTTTGCCGCGCGGGGCGTGCCGTAGTTCGCGAGCGGGCCGTACTTGTGATTCGCGTCCTTCGGCGAGTCGCACAGCATCGGCGCGATCTGGCGCGACACGCCGTCGGCGGGTTGCGGGTTGACGAGCGTCACCGTGGCGAGCACGGTCGCACCGTCGAGCACCGAGAGGGTCGTCGCGAGCGCGAACGTGAACGTCGCGTCGACCGCGGGCAACCCGCCGTTCGTCGCCGGATCGGTGTTGTGCGCGAACAGCGCGAAGCCGCCAGCAGCGACCGGCTTGCAGTCGGGCGAGTTGATCGTGTTGATCGTCGCCGAGCCACCCTTGACGCCGAGGCCGTTGAGATCGAACGCCGCCGCGCCGGTGTTCGCGAGCTCGAACCACTCCTGGGTCGGATCGGTACCGGTGCCGGCGGCGTTCGGCATCAGCTCGCTGATCACGAGCTGGCCGGCGCTCGGCTTCACGATCGCGCGCGGCGTGCCGTGATCGAGGCATTGGCCCGGGCCGACGACGATCGGGCACGTCATGTTCGGCGTGCCCGGCGTGCCCATGTCCATCGCGTTGTAGAGCATCGTACCGGCGCAGAAGTTCAGCGGATCGTCGTTCGACGCGGCATCGGTGAACATCGGGTCGAGCGCGAGCGAGGTACCCGTCGTCGAGGTGTCCCACTCGATCGAGTCGATGATCGCCGAGCCGTAGACGAGCTGGACGTCGGGGTTGTTCGTCGGATTGAGCGAGAACGAGAACCCGGCGACCGCGTGGACGCCGCCGTTCATCGCCGGGTCGGTGTTGCGCGCGAACACCGCGTAGTCGCCAGCCGTCACGTGGATGCAGTCCGGCGCATCGATCAGCTGCGGCGGCACGTTCAGGTCGTTCGCGCGATCGAGCCCGACGCCGTTGAGATCGACGTCCTTCTGCGCCTGGACCTCGAACCACTGACCGAGTGTCGCGCTGACCTGCTTCGGCTTCGCCATCAGCTCGGTGATCACGAGGTCGCCGATGCCCGGCGGCACGGTGTCGCGCATCACGCCGCCGTCCATGCACGCGCCGATCACCACCGGCTGGCAATCGTTCTCGCTCGCGGGCGTTCCGAAGTTGCCGGGCACGAACTCGGTCTCGTTGTCCTGGCACCAGTTCGCGAGGTCGTCGTTGCTCGCGTAATCCGGCGCGAGCGCCGACGAGAATTCGCGCGAGTGACCCGGCTTGACGCTCGTGTACTGCGCCGAATCGATCTCGGTATCGCCGCAGCCGAGTGTGATCTTGCCGCCGTCGGTGTTGAACAGCTCGCCGAGGTCGCTGCCGTAGCCGTAGTCGACGTACGCCGGCTCCTCGTGGTGCTGCGCGTTGCCGAGCACGAAGTATTGGCCCGGCGCGATCGTGATCTCGCGCATCACGTGCGAGAGCTTGTTCGATCCATCGGGCCGGCTCGCCGAGATCGTCAGGCCCTCGAGCTCCGCCGGTTCGTCGGTGTTGTTGTAGAGCTCGAACCACTCGTTGCCGCTATCCGCGCTGCTACCTGCGGGGGCCTGATAGTCCGCGAACACCTCGGTGATCACGAGGTCGCCGACGACGAAGTCCTGCTTGCAGCCCGAGCTCGTCGGCGTCGGGCCGCACGCCGCGACGAGCGCGAGAGCAGAGACCAGCACGAGCGAGCGCGACATCGAGCCGTACTCCTACCAAAAACTCGTCGCGGTGCGTGAATCGGCACACTTCTCTCGCGCCAACGCGTTGGCGTCGGACGCGGAGCGCCGGCACCCGGCCGAGACTCGGACAGTTGCGTTCCTCGAAAGCGAGCGAGTTCGCGCAGCTTCGCGATGACGCGGCGCTCCCTGGTCATCGCGAAGTCGACATCGCGGCCGGACATACGCAGGCCAGCGAAGGAATGACAGTGGGGTGAATCTCCGTCCGTTCGGTGTGGCTCGTACAAGTGATCTCGATGATGCGCACCACCCTTGCCACCATTCTCGGACTCGTCGCGTTCACGTCGCTCGCCTCCGCGGAGCCTTCGCCGAACGAAGGCAAGATGGTGTTCTACGGAGAAGGCCGCTACGCGCTTCACCTGATGCCGGCGTCGCGAATCACGCCGGTCGATCCGGCGCTTCCACCGTCGGCCGCCGACACCCACATCCTGTTCATGAACAAGTGCACCGGCGGCTGCACGGTCCACTACGACATGAACCAGAACCCGGACAACCGGACCGACGCCACCGATATCGGAAAGCAGGGCGTCACGTCGGCGACGTACACGCTGAGCCAGTTCAGTCAGAGCGATGCGGCCTGGGGCCAGGTCATGACGTGCATGCGCGGGATGTTCTCTCGATTCAACGTGACCGTGACCGACGTCGACCCCGGTCAGACGCCGCACATGGAAGTGATGGTCGCGGGACTGGCGTCGCAGATGGGCCTGCCGCTGGGCGTGGGTGGCGTCGCTGACTTCCCGTGCAGCAGCATCGGCCAGTGTCAGTCGTTCATCTCGAACGCGCTGGTGTTCGACTACGCGAACGAGTCGTTCTACGCGGGGCAGCCGCTCAGCATCTGCGCGACCGCGGCGCAGGAGATCGCGCATACGTGGGCGCTCGACCACGTCGTCGATGCGACCGATCCGATGACCTACAACTCGTACAACGGGATGCGGCAGTACAAGGACAACCAGAAGTGCGGCAGTGACTGCCAGGGCGGTCAGGGGCCGATCCAGGGCGAGACCTGCACGGGCTCCGGTGGCCAAGCTACGCACGTGTGCGCGGGCACCGGCGGCGCGACCCAGAACGAGGTCTCGACGATCACGGCGCTGTTCGGCAGCAACATGCCCGACACGACGCCGCCGACCGTGTCGATCACGGCACCCGCGAACAACGCGTCGGTCATGCCGGGCTTCTCGATCACCGCGACCGGCGCCGACGATCAGGGGCTCGCGGGCCTCGAGGCCAAGCTCGACGGCACCTCGCTCGGCATGGACTCGACCGCGCCGTTCCAGTGGGTCGCGCCGGCGACGCTGGCCACCGGTTCGCACCACGTCGTGGTCACCGCGACGGATCTCGCGGGCAACACCGCAATGGCCGCGATCGATGTGATCTACGGCGCCGGCTGCACGCAGAATTCCGATTGCGCGTCGACCCAGGTCTGCGACCACGGCGTGTGCGTGGCGGGCCCGGGCGCGGCTGGCGGACTCGGCTCGCCGTGCGCCTCGAACACCGACTGCGCGTCCGGCAGCTGCGGCAGCGACGGCGCGGGCAACATGTACTGCGTGTCGTCCTGCGATGTCTCGGCGAGCACGTGCCCGTCTGGATTCCAGTGCCTCGCGACCGGCGGCGGAGCCGGCGTGTGCTGGCCCGGCGAGACGGGTGGCCACGGCGGCTGCAACACGTCCGGCAACAGCGGTGCGAGCCTCTTACTCCTCGGGCTCGGCGCGCTCCTCGTGTCGCGCCGCAAGCGGACCTAGTCCGCGGCAGCTGCACGCGGGCGCGTGAGGCCAGGGACCGGGGATAGCTCGAGCTGTCCGGCGCGGTCGATCACGATCTCCGGCTTGCCGTGATAGAGCGACGCCTTCCCGGACACGCGGATCCATTCGCCTCTCCAGGCGGAGATCCCCGACGCCGCGAACACGTCCGGGTCGAAGAACACCAGCTGGACGTGATTGTCGAGGATGACGCGCGTCGGCGCCTTGCCGTGTCCGCCGTCGGATGCCCGAGACTCCGCCCCGGCCTCGTCGGCGGCGCTCTTCGCGGTTGCCGCGTCGTCGGCATCGGTTTCGTTCGGGGCATCGGGATCGCCGGCCCAGCCATCTCGGTACGCGGTGCTCGTGCTCGTGTTGGCGTTCGAGTCGTCGACGTCGTTCGCCGTGCGGTCGGCAATCGTGCGAGCACCCTCAGCCTTCGCTTCGCTCTTGCTCGAATGGTGGCCGCGCTTGCGATGTGGCGTCGCGCCAGGGCGCTCGATCTCGCCGACGACGCCGAGCGCGACCACGTCGTGGCCGACGTTCGCCTCGAGCTGCGCGACGGCGTCGTCGTGCGTGAGATCGATCATCGCCACGCGTGACTTGCTCGGCTTCCGTGCCGCCTCGTCGTGAAATTTCGCGACGAAGTCGCCGCGCGCGGTCCACCACGCTTCGCGTTCCGGATAGTCGGGATACGCCTCGGCACCCGGCGCCCAGATCCCGCGCTTCGCCGCCTTCGCTTCGGCCTCGGCGGCGATGAAGTCGCGATCGTAGCGGCGCGACCGGCCGTACTTCGGGAAGTACGGGCTCATCCCGGCGCGCACGGCCTCGACGTTGTAGTTGAGCCACTTGCCGTGCTTCTCGGCGAGCACGTACGCGAGGTAGCGCCGGTAGCGATCCTTGATCTCGTGCGGATCGTCGCGCTCGAGCCGCACGGTCGTGACGCCCGCGAACCAGGCCTCGGCCCACTTCTTCGCCTCGTCGCCGAGCGGCGTCGCGAACTTCGCCGGTCGCGGTGAGGTCCCACGGACCTCCTTCGCATACGCCGCGAAGCCCTTCGCATACGCGCGGCGTTCTTTGTCGTGCTTGAACGTCTCTTCGGTATCGATCCCGAGTAAGCGCAGCGAGCTATCGAGCCCTCGGACCCGCACCGTGTCGCCGTCGACGACGCGCTGGAGCTCGAACTCGCCGATCACGACATCGGGTTCCGCGGCTGCGACGCCGCTGACCGCGATCAAGAAGATGACGACAAACGCTCTCACGTTGTTAATGTACGCTACGACCATGACGCTGCCGGTGCTGCGCTCGCTCGAGGATGTCCTCGCGTGGGCGTTCGCGCAGCGTCCGCCTGCCGAGCTGCTCGAGGTGATCGTGCAAGACGAGTTCACGCACGACGTGATCGTTCGCCACGGCGACGAATATCTCGTGTTCGACACGACGTGACTCGGCGCGGTCAACGCGGTCTCCGTGTGGGACCACCGCCCGACCGCAGACGAAGCGCTCGATGCCCGCATCGCGCGTGGCTGGACCGCGACGCCGACCGGCACGGTCGACGGCCCGCAAGTGCTCGGCCACGCCGCCTGTCGATTTCGCTAGCTGGCAAATCGAGTTGCCGCTGCGGCGCGATTCCTCGATCGCGTAACACTCGAAGTGCAAAACCGACTACTCGAGTTGCCACCCGCGAGCGCATTCACCGCACTTCGGCGAGGCTAGATGTTTGCAGTACCAAGCAATCGATGACCGCTCGAGCATCTGTCCTGCTCGCTCTCACGCTGGTCGCGGCATGCGCGGCCGATCCAGCTGGACCGGATCACGACGAAGCGAGCGACTTCGATCCGGTCGCGTGGAGCCCCGATGGCAAGGCCGACGTCAGCGGCGTGCCCGCAGCATTCGACAAGAACAACGTGATCGACGACCGCACGTTCACCGCGGCGGCGGTCGATGGCGATGCGGTCCAGCAGTTCCTCGAGCACTCGCCGTACGGCCGGAGCTGGCTCGCCGACTACCAGCTCGATGGCGTCCGCTTCGCCGATCGGATCGTCGCGATCGCGCGCGCGGATGGCCTCGATCCGGTCGTCCTGCTCGTCCGCCTCCAGGTCGAGAGCTCGGTCGTTTCGAAGGCGTCGCAGCCAGGCTCGGCGACGCTCGCCTACGCGATGGGCTGCGGCTGTCCCGACGGCAGCGCGTGCTCGCACAGCTACCACGGCCTGTCCGCGCAGCTGCAGTGCGCGGCCGATACCTACAAGCAATGGTTCGACGCCTCGGCCGACGGCAGCGGCGAATGGCGCATGTCCCACACGGGCAAGTCGCTCGACGGCGTCAGCGTGACGCCGCACTCGAACGCGACGGCTTCGCTCTACGCGTACACCCCGTGGGTCCTGGTCAACCGCGGTGGGTCGTGGTTGACGTGGAATGTGTCGCGCAGGTTCCTCAAAGCATTCGACGACGCTGGTACCTTGCAGCTGCCGTGACCGACGTCTCGCTTCCGCCGTTCGCCGCGACCTTCCTCGCGGGCGGTGGCCGCGATCTCGATACGACCCGGATGGAGCTGCCCGCGCTCGCGGCGGGCGCGCACGTTCGCCTCGTCGACGCCGGCGGCGAAGAGCTCGGCCTCGCGATCGCAGATCCCGAGAACGCCCGCCTCCGCGTGCTCGCGGTGCCCGCCGACAACCTCCTCGAGATCGACAGGACGTTGCTCGCGCTTCGGGTCGAACGCGCGCTCGCGTGGCGCAAGCAGCTCGGTCTCGTCGCCGCCGATCAGGCGTATCGCTTACTCCACGGCGCGGGCGATGGCCTCCCGGGCTTCTCGTGCGATGTGCTCGGCAAAGCCGCCGTGATCTGGGTCTACGGCGAGGGCCTGCGCGGGCTCGGTCGGCAGCTCGCCGACGCGGTGATCGGCTTCGCCCAGCTCTCCGGCGCGGTCGTCAAGCTGCGCGCGCGCGGCGGCGCCGATGCGGTCGAGCAAGAGGTCGTCGGCAAGGTCGACGATCGCTACATCGCGCACGAGCACGGCGCCGGTTACGAGATCCACGCGCTGACCGGGCTCAACACGGGCCTGTTCACCGACATGCGCGAGCACCGGCGCGGGCTGCCGCGGTTCTCCGCCGGCAAGCGGGTGCTCAACTTGTTCTCGTACACCGGTGCGCTCGGTCTCGCATGCGCGCGCGGTGGTGCCGCCGCCGTGACGAACGTCGACACCTCCGCCGGCGTTCACGCGTGGGCGCAGGGCAACTTCGCGCGTGCCGGCTTCACCGGCGACGCGTGGCGGTTCGAGACCGGCGACGCGATCCGGTTCCTCGCCCGCGCCCAGCGCGACAAGGAGCGCTACGACCTCGTCGTGATCGATCCGCCGACGTTCTCGACCGCGCGCGGTTCGCCGTGGGTGCTCGATCGCGACTATCCGAACCTGATCGGGCAAGCCGCCGCCGTCGTGCCCGAAGCCGGCATGCTGTGGCTCGCGGCGAACACGCACGAGCTCGGCTCGCTGACGAAGCTCGCGCTCAAGGGGCTGCGCAACGCGAATCGGACCGGCGCGATCATCGAGCAGGGCGGCCTGCCGCCCGAATACCCGACCGTCGTCGCCCAGCCCCACGATCGCTACCTGCAAGTCTGCGCGATTCGTCTGAGCTAGACGCCGTAGGGTCAATATCCTACGCTTGGCGTATGGCGGTGAGCCAATCGCTGCTGGATCAGCTGATGAAGCTCGACGAGCGTGACCGACTGGAGGTCGCACGACTTCTGGTGTCGTCCGTCGATGACGTCGATGATCTCGATGAACACGAGCGTGCACAGCTGCATGCATCGCTCGTTCGATCGGCTGATGACATCAAGCAAGGTCGCACGCACGACGCGCGAGCAGTGCTCGACGAGCTACGCCTTCGCCACAGGCCGTGACATTTCGCGTTCTCATCACGAGCGCGGCGCGCGCCGTATGGGGCGCTCGACGCGGCCACGGGCCGGATCATCGCTGAGTGCGCTACGCTGGTACGCCATGTGCGGTCGCTACACGGTCACTCGCCAGGAGGGCCTGATCGAGGACCTCGAGGCGGCGCTCGATCCGGCGACGCCGGAGAACGAGTGGTGGAAGCCGCGGTTCAACGTCGCGCCGACCCAGCCGGCGCCGGTCGTCACGTTCGACCCATCCGCCGGCGATGGGCGCCGCGTGATGAAGATGATGCGATGGGGCCTGATCCCGTTCTGGGGAACCAAGCCGGGCACGCGGCCACCGCTGATGATCAACGCGCGGGTCGAATCGCTCGACGCGAAGCAGGTGTTTCGCGATGCGCTCGCGGGCAAGCGCTGCCTCGTGCCGGCCGATGGTTTCTTCGAGTGGAAGCGCGGCGGCGGAAAGAACGCGGCGACGACGCCGATGTGGATCCACCCCGAGCCGCATCGCTTCGTCGCGTTCGCCGGGCTGTGGGCGCGCGCGAAGGCCGACAGCGGTCGCGAGATCCTGTCGTTCACGATCGTCACCGGGCCGCCAAACGATCTCGTCAAGTCGATCCACGATCGGATGCCGATCGTGCTCGATCGCGGCGCGTGGGCCGCGTGGCTCGATCCTTCACTCGACGGCGCCGGCGCGCGTGCCCTGCTCGGCGTGCCCTCCGCGGACGGCTGGCGCGCCGACGAGGTCTCGACCTGGGTCAACAAGGCCGATCACGACGACCCGGAGTGCATCGTGCCGGTGCTCGCGACCCAGCGCTCGCTGTTCTAGCTACTGGTTCGGAAACACCAGCTGCCAGAGCTGCGCGTCGTTCAGGTTGTTGCCGAACATGGGCCCGCCGCACATATGCGTGTCTACGGGTTGGTTGTTGCTATCGTTGGCGCCGAGCACGTCGAGGCAGGCGGGCAGGTTGGAGATATACGTATGCGTCGACGCGAGGTACGCGTACGACGGAAAGCTGTTCCATTGCTGCTGGCCGATGTTCCACACGTTGCCCGCGTTCGGCACGCAGGTTCCCATCGCCAGGTTCCCCGAGGTATCCGTCGCGACGCACGCGTTCGCAGCGGGGTTGAAGATCGTCATGTTCGGCCGGAGCTCCCAGGTCTGCGCGGGCCCGAGCGAGCTCGGGGAATCGCAGGCGGCAAGCTCGAACGAGCCCGCCCAGCTCATGCAGAACGAGCTGTTCGCTGCCTCGAGCTGAACCGCGAACCCGCGCGGCCAGAACGACTGCGCGAGCGTGCCGTTGCATCTCGTGACGTCGAGCGGCACGTTGTCGCCGAGGCCATCGCCGAGGACGTCGAGACATCCCTCCGTCGGCAAGAAGCTGAAGAAGTTGCTCCCCTCGGTGAGCCACATCTGGTTGTACGCGCCGCTACACGGCTGCAGTGTCACCGACGAGCCATCGTTCTCGGCGCACAGCGTGTTGTCGCTCGATGGCTGGATGGTGAAGCTGTTGGTGAAATCGTTCGTGTTGTGCAGGACGAAGTTCTGGTGCGGCCGGTTATCGCACGTGGTGCTGACGAGGGCAGCGCCAACCGAGACCGCGCCGAGCGTGCTCATGCACGAACCCTTCCCGGGGCCCGAACCATGGGTGTAGAAGCCGGTGGCGTGCGCGGCGGGTCCGGAGATGGCAAACGCGAAGAACAATCCGACGAGAGGTAGTTTGATCATCTCGCCGCGCATTCCCAAGAAGCGTGCCCGCGCAAGCCGGCGATCTCCGGCGAGCGAACGCGGCAGTCCGGCCGGAGTGAGACACGTCGCGTGACAAGCGCGCGGTCACACTCGATGCGTCAGTCGCGCTCGCGGCGCCGCCGGCCGTACTGGTTGAGCTCGGGCGGCTTCGGCGGGTTCGCGATCTTGTTCTCCCATTCGGTGATGTGGCCACCGGTGATCCAGAACCCGAACGTGCCGACGATTGCGACCGACACGAGCATCAGGCCGCCGAGCGGCCGCGACCACACGAGCACCATCAGCGCGACGAACGCGGCCGGCACGAGCCCGTACGCGAGCCGCTGACGCGTTTGCTGCGTCTTCGCGATCCACGCTTCGAGCTGCTCGCGATCCGCGGTCACGCGCCAAGCTTAGCGCGTGGCCAGGTAAACGTCTTTTGTCCCGTTGCCGCCGCGCGTCGTCGCGAACACGAACAACCGATTGTCGGGCGTGTAGCCGGGGTCTTCGTTGTCGGTGCCGCCGTCGAACGGCGCGGGCGCGGGGACCGGTGCGCTCCACGTTCCGCCGATCGCCGTGCGCGTCGAGAAGAAGATCTGGGTGTCGTTCGCACCGAGTCGGTTCGACGCGAAGTACAGCGTCAGACAATCCTTCGACACGAACGTCGAGATCTCGCTCGAGGTCGACGACACGGTGTCGATCCGCGTACCGGCGCCGCCGCCGAGCGTGCCCTCGTAGAGGTCCTGCCCGTTCGCATCGCCGATGTCGCGACTGACGATGAAGTGCGAGCCGTCGCCGCAGACCGCAAGCCACTTTTCGTAGCCGGTCGTCGTATCGACGCCCGGAACCTTGCCGACGACGGTCCACGCCGACGCCGTCGTCGCGCGCGTCGCCGAGTAGATATCGCCATCCACGCCCCAGTAGATCGTGAGGTCGTCGTACGCGAGGCGCGGACCCTCGTTGCTCGTGCCACCGTTGAAGGCGGTGAGCACGGTCGCGTTCGCGAACGGATCGCTGCGCGTCGCGCGCGTCATCCGGAACAGCTTCTTGCCGCCGCCACTCTGCGCGACCGCGTAGTAGAGCTCGAGACCGTCGGAGCTGAGCGTCGGGTCGTCCTCGTTGACGAGAGCCGACGCTGCGCCGGTGACGGGGGCGGGCGTGCCCCACGGGCCGAGCGTGACCCCGGCATCGGTCATCTGCATGTTCGAACCGCCGTCCGTACCGCCGCCCGGCGAGCCGTCCGTGGTGGCCGTGTGGTCATTCGTGCCACCGAGGTGGGCGTTGCATGCGCAGAGCAGCGCAAGCGCGAAAAAACAACGCCCCATGCAAGCATCCTAAACCACACCAACGGCGATGTAACCGAACATTCCCTAACCAGGCATAATGCCCTGTGTGGCGTGATTTCACGGATCCACGCCTTCACAGCGACGAGAAACCCAGTGAATCTTTTCGGTATCCGTTTGGTCTCACCTTTGCTCTTCCTCACGAGTCATAAGGGGACAGGAGAACTTATGTCGCTAAAGATTGGTTTCGGAAGTCTCGCACTCGTCGCGTCGCTGGTTGCCGGCGCCGCCGGATGCATGGTCGAAGCACACGGTCACGTCGCTGCGCCCGCGCCGGTCGCGGTCGTCGAAGTCGATGAAGATCCGCCGCCGCCGCGCTACGAAGCGGTCGAGGTCCGCCCGGGCTTCGTGTTCATCTCGGGCCACTGGGTGAGCAACGGCGGACGCTGGGTCTGGCGCGGTGGCTACTACGAGCGCGAGCGCGTCGGCTACACGTGGGAGCAGGGCCGCTGGGAGAACCGCGGTCGTCGTCGCGTGTGGGTCGAGGGTGGCTGGCGCGGCGGTGGTCGCCCGGCCGAGCGCGACCATCGCAGTGGCGAGGGTGGCGTGATCGTTCGCGATCACCGCTGATCTGGCGTGGCATAGTCGCCGCGTGAAACGCGCGGTGATGATGTTGTTCGTGCTGGTCGCCTGCAAGCAGGGCGATGCAACCCCGGCCGCCGGCGCGACGGGTTCCGCGCACACGGTGCCGGTGAAGTCGACCGTCGACGCCAACGTCGCCGCGCTCGACGGGCCCGGCTTGTTCGCGACGTTCTGCGCGCAGTGTCACGGCGCCGATGCGAAGGGCTACAAGTCCGATCACGCACCGTCGCTCGTCAACCCGACCTTCCTCGCCACGGCGACCGACGCGTACTTGATCTCGTCGATCGAAGAGGGCCGACCGGGCACCGCGATGGCGGCGTACGCGAAGGCCGTCGGTGGACCGCTCGACTCGACGGCGACGGCGAAGCTCGTCGTGTGGCTGCGCGATCAAGGCCCCGCCGCGAAGGCGCCGAATCCGCCGCCGCCCGGCGACGCCGCGCGCGGCCAGCCGCTCTACGTCGCGAACTGTCTCAAGTGCCACGGCAACGAGACTCAGCGCGGCGACTACGTGCTGCTCGCGAACCCGCGTTTCCTGTCGGTCGCGACTGACGCGTTCATCTATCACGCGATCGTCGAGGGGCGCCCGGGCACGCCGATGGAGCGCTGGGACGCGAAGCTGTCGATGCAGCAGATCGCCGACATCGTCGCGTACATCCGCTCGCTCGCGAAGGGCCAGCAGATCGTGCCGATGCCCGCGCCGACCGGGAAAGAGCCGCTGTTCGTGAATCCGAGCGGTAAGCCGCCGGTGTTCGCGCACGTCAAAGAAGGTCGGTTCGTTCCCGCCGACGACGTGAAGGCCGCGCTCGCCGCGAAACAGAAGATGGTGATCATCGATGCGCGGCCCGAGTCCGAATGGATGACAGTCCACATCACCGGTGCCGTCTCGATCCCGCACTACCAGCTCGGTCGGCTCGACGAGATCCCGAAGGACGCGACCGTGATCGCGTACTGCGCGTGTCCTCATCATCTGTCGGGCATCGTCGTCGACGAGCTCCAGAAGCGCGGCTACAAGCACGCGTACGTCCTCGATGAGGGGATCCTCGAGTGGCAGCGCCGCGGCTATCCGATCGTGGCCGCCCAGGGCGTCACGACCCCGCCCAAGGAACCGCCACTCCCGCCGGGTACGATCCGTTAGTCGTGTGGTGGAGCTTCCAGTCCCGCTGGAGAGTTGATCCCCCGTGCAAACATCTGCACGACCTGCATAACCGGGGATAACAGCTGGGTTTCGGCCTGCCAGCGGGAAGAAAGAACCTGGCAGGCGCGTTGCAAATACCCCATGTCAATGAGGGTTTTCGCGTCGCTCCTGGTGACAGGACTCATCGCCTGCGTGCCGGCCTCGCCGTCCGTGAACGGTGGCGGGGATGACGACCAGATCAACAACACCGTCGACGGTGGCCTGACCGGCAGCGGCAGTGGCAGCGGTAGCGGAAGCGGCTCGGGCAGTGGAAGCGCGGCGCTCACCGCGACGGGATTTGTCGGCCAGCTCGATCACAAGACCTGTGACGAAGCGTGGACGTGCAAGTCGAGCTATCCGAACAACACCGGCTCCACGTTCGCGCAGGACTTCGGAAGCTCGAACGCGCAGTGCTACGACTACGAGGTCGCGTACGAGCAGTACTCGGTGATCGACAGCGAGATCGCCGCGGGCAAGATCACCTGGAATCCGACCGACGCTGCGACCTGCCTCGCGGGCATCACGGCTCCGTCGCAGTGCTCGTCGTTCTGGAACAACGGCCTCAACTATCCGACGGCGTGCATGACCGCGCTGCAGGGGCATACGGCGACCGGCAACTCGTGTCTCGTCGATTGGGATTGCTCGGATTGGCGCGCGTACTGCGATCCGAACCAGCACAAGTGCTCGACGAACTGAAAAATCCGGGCGGCCCACCAGCATCGCATCCACCGGTTTTGGCGAGCCGCCCGGTGACTTTGCCTAGTGCAGTGGGTGTGCCACCGGCGTGACCGCGTGGTCTCGCCGAGTTGCGATCTAGCGAGATCTATTCAGCGATCCCGCGAGTAGGCACTCGGTCGCCGCCGGGTTACGTGCGCTTCGCGAGGACCTTCGCGGGCGGTCCGTCGTCGGCGATCGTGCCCCGATCGATCAGCCACACGCGCGACGCGACGTCGTGCGCGAACTGCATCTCGTGGGTGACCACCAGCATCGTGATGCCGGTCGCCGCGAGGTCCTTCATCACGCGGAGGACCTCGTCGCGCATCTCGGGATCGAGCGCGCTGGTCGGCTCGTCGAACAGGAGGACCTGTGGATCCTGGGCGAGCGCTCGTGCGATCGCGACGCGCTGCTGCTGACCGCCCGACAGCTGATGCGGATACATGGTCGCGCGCTCCGCGAGCCCGACGCGCGCGAGCAGCTCCTTGCCTCGCTCCGTCGCCGTTTTCGGATCGACCTTGCGCACGACGCGCGGCGCGAGCGTGACGTTGTCGAGCGCGGTGAGGTGAGGGAACAGGTTGAACTGCTGGAACACCATGCCGACGTTCGTCCGGAGCTGGCGGAGCGTCTCGCCCTGGCGCGCGCCCATGCCGGGCACGAGCTTCACGCCGGCGATCTCGACCTCGCCGGTGTCGAACGTCTCGAGGTAGTTGAGGCAGCGCAGCAGCGTCGACTTGCCGCCGCCGGAGGGCCCGACGATCGCGATCGTCTCGCCCTTGGTCACGCTCGCTTCGATCGAGCGGAGGACCTTGAGCTCGCCGTGACTCTTAGAGAGCGTGCGGACGGTGATCACCGCCGAGCCTCCTCTCGAGCCAGCGCGCCAGCTCCGATAGCGGGAGCGAGAGCAGCAGGTAGAACGCGGCGCACGCGATGCCGGGGACGAGCCAGCTGCGCAGATCGGCCGCGGCGATCTGCATCTGCTTGGTCAGCTCGATCACGGTGATGACGGAGACCAGCGAGCTGTCCTTGAGGAGCGAGACGAAGTCGTTCGTCATCGGCGGGAGCGCGAGGCGGAGTGCCTGCGGGAGCAGCACGTGGCGAAGGATCTCGCGCGGGCGCATGCCGAGTGCCTTCGCTGCCTCGGTCTGACCGCGCGGGATCGCCAGCAGCGCGCCGCGATAGACCTCGGCCTCGTACGCGCCGTAGTTGAGGCCGAGGCCGATCACCGCAGCCTCGACGGGGCCGAGGTTGATCGTGCCGGAGATCCCGTAATAGAGGACGAACAGCTGGAGCAGCACCGGCGTGCCGCGAAACAGCTCGATGTAGCCGCGGGCGGTCGCGCGCGACACCGGGCCACCGTAGACCCGCATCACCGCGAGCAGCGTGCCGAGTGGGACCGCGATGCAGAACGCGAGTAGCGTGAGCTTCAGCGTGATCAGCGCGGCCCACGCGAACTGCGCGACCATCTCGAGATCGAACGTGCGCGTGCGCTGCTCGGCCTTGCCGATCGAGGTCGCGGTGTTCTGGCGCGCGTCCCACAGGTGCGCCTTGTCGAGGATGCGCTGGAGCTCGCCGTCGGCGCGCATGTCGGCGAGCGCCTTGTCGATCGCGGCGGCGAGCGCGGCGTCGCCCTTGCGCATCCCGATCACGTACGTGCCGCGCGCGATGTCGTAGGGAACGCACTTGAGCGTCGGGTGCTTGTCGGTGCAGCCGTAGCGATCCGCGATGATGTTGTCGAGCAGGACCGCGTCCGAGCGGCCGGTCTCGAGGTCGATGTAGGGCTCCTCGTTGCCCTCGTACAGGACCTCCTGGACCGACGGCATCATCCGGAGGATGTCGTGCGCGAACGTCTGGTTGAGCGTGCCGACCTTCTTGCCGCCGAGCTCGAACACGGACTTGACGTCGCTGTTCGCGCGGACGGTCAGGGTCTCGGCGTACACGTAGTACGGGTCCGACAACAGGATGCGGTCCTTGCGCTCCTGGGTCGCCTCGAGCCCGTTCATGATGATGTCGAAGTCGCCGCGCTCGAGCGACTGGACCAGGTTGCTCCAGTTGTACTGGACCATCCGCGCCTTCACGCCGAGCCGGCGTGCGATCGCGTCCATGATGTCGACCTCGAAGCCGATCAGGTGGCCCTGCGCGTCCTGGTAGACGTACGGCTCGCCGCCGGCCTGGTCGGCGCCCCACGTGATTTCGCCTCGCTTCTGGATGTCAGCGAGTGTCTGACCCGCGCTCGGTCCTCCGCTCGAACAAGCCATGCACGCTGCGACGAGGAGCGAGTAGACTGGTCCCATGGACCTCGGGCGCATGCTCGATAAGTGTATCCGCGATCAGTGGTCGATCGACGACCTGGACTGGTCTGTCGCGCCTCCGGATCTGCCGCGAGACAAAGAGGAAGCGGTGGTCCAGTACTTCACGGACATGGCCGGGATCGAGCTCTTGGCCGGCGCGCTGTTCGAGGTCCAGCGCGACAAGACCGAAAACCCGACGCTCGCGAAGATCTTCGCGACGTTCGTCGCCGACGAGAAGCGCCACTCGGCGGTCGCGAAGCGGCTCGCGGCGCACTACGACGTCCACCACTACAAGATCTATACGGAGAGCCCGGCACTCGCGGCGTTTCGCCCGCACTTCCTGCGCGTCGTCCGCCACGCGACGGCCGAGCTCGCGAACGCGTACATCACGGCGGGCGAGCTGATCCTCGACGTCGCGCTCCTCCGATCGCTCGACGACTACGTCGCGGACGAGATGTCGCATCGCGCGATGCACCTGATCAATCGCGACGAGTCGCGCCACATCGCGATCGACTTCCACATGACGGAGGTCTACGCGTCCGACGAGCACATCGAGGTCATGCGCAACCGGCCGTGGCCGTCGCCGCGCCAGGCCGCCGCGAACGTCCGCGCGGTCGCCGCGATGATGTGGCGCGCGAAGCCGTTTCTCCAGGCGGTGTTCCTCGCGCCGATGGATCGCACCGATCCGAGCGGCAAGCGCGTCCAGGAAGCGTTCAAGCGGGTCCAGCTGCTGATGCGCAAGCCGACGGTCGCGCGGATGCCGTTCTCGCGGTTCATGACGACCGCGCAGGAGCTCTACAACACGCCGGTGATCGGCAAGGTGTTCTCGCGCGTTCTCTTGCGCACGCTCGGCGCCGAAGATCGCGCCGCGAAGAAGTTGTTCACCAAGGAAGAGCTCGCGCGCAGTCAGCGGATGACGTTCGACGAGATGGCCGAAGACGCGCTGGCGGTGAAGTACAGCTGATGCGCGCGTGGCTGGTGGTAGCGCTCGCGGGCTGTGCGACGCAGCAACCAGCGTCGTTCGAGCTCGATCTCGGCGGATTGCCGAGCGCGGTCGCCGTCAAGGCGAACGATGGCGCGTGGACGAAGCTCGCGCCGTACGCGATCGGCGCGACGACGACCGGCTATCTGATCCCGTTCGCGGACACGCTCGACGTGATGATCGCGTGCGAGTCCGACACGTACGCGAGCCTCCACGAGCTGCGCACGACGCGCGACGAGCTCGACGCCACGCTCGCATCTTGGGAGCGGCCGCACTGCGCCCAGCCGAAGCTGACCAGCCAGCTCACGGGGCGGATCTATACGAGCCGCGGATCGAGCCGGATCGGGTTGTCGGCGGCGAGCGGGTGGGACGGCGCCGTCCGGATCGAGGGTGACTACGACTTCGCGTTTCCCGTCGAGGCGACGGAGCTCGATCTCGCGGTCTGGGACAGCGGGCACATCGCGCTTCGCCACGATCTCGATCTGCGCAGGCCGCAGCAGTTGCCGATCATCGATCTCGATCGCGAGGCGACGCTGATCGCGGGCACGTTCGGCTACGATCCACTCGACGCCGACCTGACGATGACGGGGCAGGTCGGCATCCACACGCCGCGCGGCCTCGACATCGCGTGGGATACGCCCGCTGGCAATCCGCTCGTCGTGCCGTACGGCGTGCTCGCGCCCGACGACGTCGAGTGGGTCTCCGTCGAGGGTGCGAACAAGTCCGCGTTCCAGCGGTTCACCGGCGTGCTCGGGGCCGAGTTTCCGGATCACGTGACGTTCCTGCCTCCGATCACGGGCGTCTCGGTCGCGGGCCGGACGGTCAGCTGGCAGCCGTTCGTCGACCAGTTCACGGCGCAGCTTCTGCGCTGCACCGACGCGCGCGACGGCGTGGCCGCGACCTACGCCTACGACGTGACCGAAGCCGCGGGGTGGGTGATGAACCACGGGGTCGGGACGATCGAGATCGATCTCGATGCGCCGAACCTGCCGGAATTCACCCAGTCGATCGGCGATTGCACGCTCGAGATCCAACGCGGCTCCGCCGGCCAGTTCGCGACGAGCGGCGTTCGGTCGCTGTAGCGAATCGTTCGCGCGCCTGGTGCGTTAGATCGGCATGCGCTCGTTGCTGATCCTGCTGGTCCTGACCGCCACCGCGTTCGCCGATGACGATGATGCGCCGCGCGAGGACACCGAGTTCGTCGCCGGGCCGCACGGGCTCGAGATCACGTACACGTGGGAGCACGAGACCGGGACCTATCACTTCGCGAATCACGCCACGATCGCGCTCGGCGCCGCGAAGCTCGATCGCGAGAGCGACATCGAGAAGGGCGTCCTCGTCCCGCTGTTCGAGAAAGCGTTCGAAGCGGGACCGAATCGCTGGATCCTGCTCGGCTGGTCGTCGACGGGTGGCGGCATGCAAACGCAGAGCGCGTGGATCGTGAAGAAGGCGGGCCGGACGTTGCAGGTCACCGACGAGCTCGCGTGGACGACCGATCGCGCGCATCCGGGACTCGCGCTCGAAGGCTCGGGCGTGAAGCTGCGCGTCGGGATCCAGAAGCCGCCGGCGAGCGATGACGATGCGCACGAGGCCGGCGAGTGGAGCCTCGAGACGACGGGCAAGAAGCGCACGCTCGACGACGTGCGCAAGCTGCGGTTCGTCGCGGCGTCGCCACCGCTCTACGCACCGCCGTTCGACGAGACCACGTGCCCGTGCACGGTCGCGTGGATCGACATCGCGCACGACAAGTTCGTCGTGAAGTGACTACTTCTTGATCGAGTCGCCGTACATCTTGCGCATCTGGAGGCGGTACTCGGCCATCGTGCCGAGCCCGACGGCCTTGCGGCGCGCGTCGATGTTCGCGGGATCGACCATCGGCTGCGGATTGCCATCCGGGCCGAACTGCGTGCCGAACGTCTGCGGGCGATGCTCGGCGACGGCGACGCGATCGTCGAGGTAGGCGACGTCGATCGCGGTGACCTCGCCGGTCGCGACCATCGGCTGCATCAGCGCGAGGCATTGCTTCTGGAACGCGAGGTCCTTGTCGGCGTGTTGGACGAGCAGCCACGCGTCGTGCGAGCCATCCGTGCCGACGAGCTTCTTCCCGGGCCAGCCGAACTTCTCGATGATCTCGTGGAGCCGCGCGGTCGAAGCGCGATCGCTCTGTTCGACGTTCGCTTTGGCCTCGGGGTTGTCTTTGTCCTTGATCCAGGCGAACCGCGCGGCTTGATCGGTCGCCACGAGCGCGTGGAGCTCGTCGCGTAGCTTCGGCTCCGCGATCGCGGCGAGTAGCGCGGCATCTGCGGCGGCGACCTTGGCGACGAACCCGGGCCACCGCGGATCCGTGTGGAGCGGTACGAGATCGGTGTCCTTCTCGATCTCTTCGCGCTGGTGGAGCCCCGCGGCGAGCCCGCGATCGAGTGCGGCGAACGCGGCGTCGGCCTTGCCGTCGAGCGCCTCGCACGACGCCTCGGCCCAGCGCAGCGTGACCCGCTTGTCGCGAGCGGCGTCGGAGGTACCGGTGACCTCGGCGGCGAGCTGGGCGTACGCGGGGCCGCACTCGGCGTAGCGCTTCGCGTCGTAGGCAGCACGCGCGGAGGCGTCGCTCGCGGCGGGCGCTATGGGCGCGGGCGCGGGATGGCTGCAGGCAACAAGGAGGAGCACGAGGACGAGACGCATGACATCCCGTGCCGCGAACCCGACCCGACCTGACAATTTATTCGTCGCGCTTGCGGGGGCGCGCGATGCCGTACTCGTCCAAGCGATTGATCAGCGTGCGGCGCGAGATGCCGAGCAGCTCGGCGGCGCGGGTCTGGTTGCCGGCGCACTTGTCGAGCGCCTCGAGGATTCGCTGCTTCTCGAGCTCGGCGACGGTCGCGCGAACCTGCGAAGGCATGTCGGAGGACGTCATCGTGCCGGGCGGCGGCGTCGTCGGCGAGCGGTAGCGACCCGGAGCGCGCTTGGGCTCTTCGATCGACAGGTGCTCGCGCTCGATCACCGCACCCGGTGCGAGCAGGACGGCGCGCTCGCACGCGTTGCGGAGCTCGCGGATGTTGCCGGGCCAGTCGTGCGTGGTCAGCCACGCCTTCGCATCGTCGCTCAACAAGAATTGGCGCCCGAGCGGGCCGGCGGCCGACGCGACGAACTGCTCGGCGAGCGGCAGGACCTCGTCCTTGCGGACGCGCAGCGGCGGGATCGTGAACGACGCGCCGGCGAGGCGGAAATAGAGATCCTGACGGAACCGGCCGGCCTGGATCTCGGCGTCGAGATCCTTCGACGACGACGCGACGAACCGCACGTCGATCGGGCGGGGCGTGCCCGAGCCGATCCGGCGAACGGCGCCGTCCTCGAGGACGCGCAGCAGCTTGAGCTGCAGCGTCGGCGGCAGCTCCGGAATGTCGTTGAGGAACGCGGTGCCGCCCTCGGCATGCTCGAGGGCGCCGGCCTTGTGCGTCGCCTCGTTGCCGAACAGCTCGGCCTCGAGGATCGGCTCGCTGATCGCGGCGCAGTTGATGCGGACGAACGGTGCAGCGCGGCGCGGCGACATCTCGTGGACGCGCTCCGCGAACCGCTCCTTGCCGACGCCGGTCTCGCCGAGCACCAGCACCGAGAGCTTGCCGACCGCGATCCGCGCGGCCGATTGCTCGAGCGCGGCGAGCTGGCTCGACTTCGGCGTCGATTCGCGGCGCGAGCCGGCGCGGGTCTGGATCATCAGCGTGACGCCGCCGACGAGGAACGGGATGCCGATGCCGAGGCGGGTCTTGGTGTTGTTCGCGAGGCGCGCGCCGTCGACGTACGTGCCGTTCGACGAGCCGACGTCTTCGATCTCGACGTCCTGGCCGATCACGAAGTTCGCGTGGTGACGCGACACCGAACCGGAGTCGATGGAGACGTCGCATTGCTGCGAGCGGCCGACGGTGAGCGTCCCGGCGCCCGGGAGCGGCACCACCTGCAGCGATGCGCCGTCGATCACGAGCAGCACCCGATCGCCAAACGGCGCCTGGCGATCGATCTGCTCGGTCGTGGCACCCTTGTCGTCGTCGATCACGGTCCTAGATTAGGAAAATCGCTGGATTTTAGCAACTCACTGGCAGGCAGTCGTCGTGGGCTCCAGGCGGCTGCCGGCGACGCGGAGCGGCACGCGGCAATCGAGGTCGTGGAGCAGCTGGGCGGCGGGCCGAGTATCGCGAGCGATATCGAGCACACCGACGAGGTAGCCATCGAGGACGATCCGGCCGTCGGCGAGGATCTGCGCGGTCGCGGCGGGCTTCATCAGATCGAGGTTCCACACCAGCTCGTCGCCGGTCGCGCGTTCCCACATCGTCATCGTGCCGCGGCTCGGGCGCTCGACGAGCTCGCCCGTGGGATCGATCACCGAGGCGACGCCGTTCGCGTCCGCGGGTGGGAACGTGCGCGCGACCTCGCCGGTCGTGCCGTCGAGGATCACGGTGCCGCCGTCGCCGAGCTGCGCCGCGATCCACCGGCCGTCCGCCGACGGGATCATGAAGTCGGCGCGGTTCGCGAGCTTCGTCGTGTGGGTGACGGTCGTGCCGTCGCGCCGGATCTCGACGCGGCCGTCGGTGAATCCGATGAACCAGCCGCCGCGCGCGATCGCGAATGCGGACGTGTCCTTCACGTCGCCGAGCAGGTCCCAGTGGTTCGTGCGGAACGTCCACTTCCACAGGCCGGTGCCGTGGCGCGCCTCGAGCACCGCGACGTGATCCGAATCGATGAACGCGACCGCGCCGCGCGGGCCGTCGGACTTCGCGATCTGCTTGTTGTCGCGGTCGTAGACCGACACGCCGTTGCCCGACAGCACGACCTCGCCGCTCGCCGCGTCCTGCGCGATGAAGCCCATGCCGATATCGCCGGCGCCGGTGATTCGCCGCGTGCCGATGTAGACCGCGCTCTGGCCGTCGGCGCACGTGGTGAGCAGTGCGAAGCTGTTTGCCGCGGGCTCGGGTTGGGCGCACGGCTGCGGCGTGATCACGAGCTGCGCCGCGGCCGAATCGTAGAGCGTGAGCGACGAGTCGCTCGTCACGACCGCGAACGTCGCGCCCGCGAGCTCGAGCCCCTCGACGGCGCCGCCGGTCGAAGGCATCGACGCGACGAGCTGGCCCGCGTGATAGCGGCGCACGGTGCCGTCCGCGCCGCCGGTCCACAGGTCTTCACCGCCGAGCGTCATCAGGACCTGATCGTTCTCGATCGCGAACTGATGGAGCATCGCGAACGTCTGCGAGTCGTAGATGATCACCGAACGCAGGCCGAACGCGGCGAACCGATCGCCGTGCGGCGAGAACACGATGCCGATCGGATCGTTCTTGCCGTGGGTCTTGCGCAGCTCCTTGCCGTCGTGGTCGAGGAAGTGAATGTCGCGATCCTTGTCGACATACGCGAGCGTGCTGCCGTCGGCCGACACTTGTGGATAGGTCATGCCGCCGGCGTCGAGCACGCGGCGCGTCATCTTCTCGAGATCGAGCAACACGAGCGAGCCCTGGCCCCCGACGACCGCGAACTTCGCGTGTTGCTCGAACGCGGGTTGCCAACCGGTCTCGGTCGCCTGGAGCTGCATGCGGCGGCGCTCGACGCCATCGGGGCCGTAGATCACGAACGCGTCGTGCTCGGCGGCGATGATCTCGCCATCGCCGGGGCCGAGCCGTGCCATGAACGCGACGCCGTCGGGTTTGATCCGGCGCGCGATCTTGCGGTCCGCGGTGATCGCGACGATGCCGCTCTGGCCGGTGACGAGCAGGCCACCGTCGGGGAGCGCCTTGATCTCCTCGATGTTGTCGACGCCGGTCGCGAGCTCGCCGGCGGGCTCGCCGGTCTGCTTCCACCAGTGGAGCGTGCCGCTCTGATCGCCGGCGAGGACGTAGTCGGAATTGGATGCGATCGCGGTGAACGTGCCGGGCCGGATCACGTGGCGCTCCCACTTCCAGCCGCGCGCGGCGATCGCGATCATCTCGCGCAGCGCGACGCTGTCGGCGCCGCGGCGGAGCGCTTCGGCGAAGTAGGCGAGAGCGGGAGACGACCGGCCGTCGTTCAGCTCGCGCCGGCCTTGCGCGATCAGGCCCTGGGTCAGGCGCTGCTCGGCAAGTTGAGCGGAAGCCTGCGCCGCGTTCGCGCTGCGCTCGGCCTCGCCGCGGCTGTGGTTCGCTTGCAGCGACAAATAGAGCATCACGCCGGCGATCGTCGCGAGTGCGAGCATCGCGCCGACGACGAGCCAGCGCCGCCACAGCCTCGCCGTGCGATCGGCGCGATCCGCGGCATCGGCGAACGCCCGCTCGTTCGCGGTCATCACCGTCGACCGGGCGGCGAGGCGGCGGAGCTCGGCGAGCGCTTCGCCGCGCCACAGGAGGTCCGCGCGATGCGATTCGCTCCAGCGCCGTGCCGCGAGCCGGACGTCGCCGAGCAACGCGCGATCGGCGGCATCTTCCGAGCGCCAGCGCGCGAGCCGAGGCCAGCGCTCGGCCAGACACTCGTGGACGACCTCGATGACGTCGCGATTGTCCTCCTCGCGGACGACGAGCAAGCGTGCGTCGATCAAGTGCGCGAGCACCGCCGGTGCACCTGCGAGCTGGTCGAGGTCGTCGCGCAGCGCCGGGATCCGCGTGCCGTCGGCGGCGACGAGCCGCGCGAACAGATCGCGCACGGTGTCCTGATCGCTCTTCGCGAGCGAGTCGAACACTTGATCGGCATACGTCGCGAGCGCGCCTTGCACGCCGCCGACCTCGAGGTACGCGCCGTACGTGATCGCGCGGGCGGCGCGGTCGCGCGCGTCCCACAGGAGTGACCCGGTGAACGACAGCAGTGGCAGCGACGCCGGCCGGCCCGCGATCTCCGCGACCATGTCCTCGACGACGCGCGGCTCGACGGTGACCGCCATCCGGCGCGCGGGCTCGGTCACGATCCGGCGCAGTGCCTCGGGCGGCGGGGTCGCGAGCACGAATACGTCCCACCGGCCGCGCAGCGCGGGCTCGGCTTCGATCACCGTCGCGAAGTCATCGCGCAGCGTCGCGACGACGCGGACCGGGCTCGATGCGTTGTGCGCCGCCGCGGCGATGATCTCGGCGAACCGCGTGCGCTCCGCCGGATCCGCGCACAGCGTCACGAGCTCCTCGAGCTGATCGATCACGATCACGACGCCGCGTTGCGCGCTATCGCCGAGCTCGCGGAGGCGCGCGACGATCGCCGCGGTGTCTTCGGGATCCGCGCTGACGTCGGGCAGGGTCGCGAGCGCGTGCACGGGATGACGGCCCGGCCGCATCGTCAGGATCCGATAGCTCTCGCCGAGGCGCGGCACGACGCCGGCGTGGATGAACGAGCTCTTGCCGACGCCCGATGGGCCGAGCACCGCGAGCAGCGGCGCGCGGACGAGCCGATTCGCGAGGCTCTCGATCTCGCGCTCGCGGCCGACGAAGTAGTCGCTATCGGCGGTGCGATACGCGGCGAGCCCGGGATACGGCGAGCGATCGCCCGCGGGATCCGCGCTCGTATCGGAGTCCTCCGTCGACAGCGCCGCGAGCCGCGAGCCTGCCGCTTCATCGTCGCGCTCGAATCCCCACGGCGCCGCCATCAAGCGCGCGGGACCGCGGCCGCCGCGCCACAGCAAGAACAGCTCCGGCTCGGCCGCCGGCAACGGCGCGAGCACCTGCGCGAGCGGCGACAACCGGAGCACGACCTTGCCGGCCTCGAGCAGCGCGACCTCACCCTCGCGCAACGGCTCGCCCCACACGACGCGGCGCTCGCGGTTCTGGCGGCGCGGTCCCTGCCAGCTCTCGGCGCCACCATCCGCGGTACCGACGACGAGCTCGTATGCGAGCAATGGTTCGAGCGGCGCGAGCGCCTCGACGACCGCCGCGACGTCACTCGCGAGCGTCGCGGCCGTGCGCGCGCGATCGCGATCGTCGAGCCGATCCGAGAGCTGCGCGAGCGGTTCCGCACCGGCGAGCGCCGCGACCAACCCCGCCGGCGGTGCCGCGCTCGCTCTCGCCGCGGCGCGTGCGAGTGCGAGCCACGGCGTGCCGTCGTCGCGACCGATCACCCCGCGCGCTTGTTCACGCACGCGAGCATCCGTAGAACCCGCGAGACCCGACAACCCGAGCACCGCGAGCCAGCGACACGCGATCGCGACGAGCTCGCGCAGCGCGGCGTCGACCTCGACCGTCGTCGTCGCCGAGGTCAGGTGCGCGATCGTGTCCGCGATCGGCTGCGGCCCCGTCGCCATCCAGGTCTCGCGCGTCCGCGGATCGAATGGCGGCACCGCCTCGGGCGCGGTCGTGCCCGCCGCGCGCTGGATCGCCTCGCCGAACGCGAGCGCGGTCGGCCAGCGATCCGCCGGCGCCTTCGCGAGCGCACGCATGATCACCTCGCGCAGCGCCGCCGGCACGCTCGTCGGCAACGCCGGTGGCTCCACGCGCTGGTGCGCATCGCCGAGCTTCGCGCGCTCGATCCGCTGGAACGGCAACCAGCCGCACACGCAGCGATACGCGAGCACGCCGAGCGCGTAGATATCGGCGCGCGCGTCGACCGCGTGCGGCGACGTCCATTGCTCCGGCGCCATGTACGCCGGCGAGCCGAGCGTGACGCCGTGCCCGGTCAGCTCGTCGCCGTTGTCGACACCCGGTGAGGTCTCGGTCCCTTCCGCGCCCTTCGCGATCCCGAAGTCGAGCAGCTTCGGCAACAGCTGGCCCGCGCGCTCGATCACCATCACGTTCGAGCCCTTGATGTCGCGATGGATGATGCCGAGGTCGTGCGCCGTGTGAACGACCTCGCACAGCCGCACGAACAACGGCCCGAACAACGCCGCCGGCATCGCGCCGCGCTTGACGACCAGCTCGTCGAGCGTGATGCCGCGAACGTGCTCCATCGCGATCCAGAGCAGGCCGTCGGGCTCGGCGCCGAACGAGTAGATGTGCGCCGCGTACGGGTGATCGAGCCGCGATGCGAGCTTCGCCTCGCGCAAGAACCGCTCGACCCGGTTCGGTGTCGCCGCGACCTCGTTGCGCAGCACCTTCACGACCGTCGAGCGGCCGAGCTGGATCTGCTCCGCGCGATAGACCTCGCCGGAGCCACCGCGTCCCAGCTTCTCGAGGATCGTCAGCTTGCCGAGCGTGCGTCCGATCAGATCGCCGTGCGTGCTCGGCGCAGCGCGCTTGATCGCCGCCGACCCCACATGGGGCAGGATCTCCGTCGGCGGATCCTCGGGCGGCACCACGCGCGCATTGTAACGCCTACGGCCAGCGAACACGGCGAAGGTGCTCGCCACCGGGAACGTTGCGCTGGCCCCGCCTACGGCGCGGGCGATGGCGCGGCGACGGTCACGTCACCGATGTTGACGGTGTTGCCCGCCGTCACCGCGACGCCGCGCTTTGCATTCGGCTCTCGGCCGAGGATCACGAGCGTCCAGGTGCCCGCCGGCCCTACGGCTTGAAATCGCCCGTCGGGCCCGGTGGTCGACGGCTCCTCGTGCAGCATGATGTTGAGCTTTCCCGGCGGCTGATCGGGAATGAGCGCGGCGCCGATTCCGGACAGCGGCTTGCCGGCTGCATCGACGACACGGCCCGTCACGACGCCATTCGAGGCGAGCGTGATATCGATCGATGCGTCCTCGTTCGTCGCGACGTGGACCGTCGCCTTGCCTGTGCCGTCGGTGGAGGTGACCTCGACCGTGTAGTCGCCGGGATCGATGCGCGGGAAGACGAAGGCTCCGTCCGTGAACGATCCGGTGTAGAGCCGCCCCGATGGTGGTGGAAACGCGTTCGGATCGCCGGCGCTCGGGCTCGCAACGCGTACGGAGAACAGCTCGGTCGGTCCCCTCGATCCATGCACGGTCCCGTGCAGTGCACTCTCGTTCACGAGGCCGATCGCGAGATCGGCGTCGGTCGTGACGTCCGCCGCACCGCCGCGCAGCTGGCCGCCGCGAGCCTCGACGACGACCTGATACTTGCCGGGCAACAGGTTCGTGACCTCGAAGTGGCCGTGCCCGTCGCTGAGCACGGGTGGCGATTCGCTTCCTTCGGCCGGTCCGCCGCGAACCATGACCCGATTCGGCGAGTCGTCGTCGCTGGCGCGCAACGCAGCCATCTGGTCGAACAGCGTCTGACGGACCAGGATCCACGCATCCGAGATCGCCGCGCCGTCCGGACCGGTCACCGTGCCGCGGATCGTGCCGGTCGGGCGTTCGACGATGACCTCGACGCCGGTCGCGTGTTGGGCGGGGGCCAACGCGAGCTTGACCGCCTTCTTGGGCTTCATCGGAATCCCGCGCGCGAGCGCGGCCAGGCGGTAGCTACCGGCGCCGAGGCCATGGATCTCGAACTCACCACCGGCCGACGAGATCGCCTTGAACCCACTCGACACGACGCCACCGTCGAAGATCGTGGTCTCGCCGTCCGGGCTCGCGGTGATCATGACACCCGCGACCGGCTTGCCCGCGGCGTCGATGACCCGGCCTTCGATCGAGCCGCCCGGCGTGACGCGAATGACGCTGTCGCCACCGCTCGTCGCGACGACGATGTCGGCGTTCCCCTCGTCACCGTTCGGGCAGCGCGCCGACAGCGTTGCCTTGCCGGGGGCAAATGGCGTGAAGTGAAAGCTGCCGTCGGGGGTCGTCGTCATCGTGTCGTGACGCGCAAATTCGTCGCTGGCGTCGGCCTGCACGACGTCGACGTCGCACAGCTCGCGCGGCTCGACGTACCCCACGATCTCGAGGCCACCCCGGACCCGCACGACGACGCCGTCGACATCGGTCTTGGCGAGCGGCACGATCGCGCGGCCATCGGCGATGTAGCGCTCGCTCGCGCCGCTGAGCCGCCACCTTCCAGGCGGAAGGCCCTCGAACGCGAACATGCCGGCGGCGTCGGACGTCGCCTTCTCTCCACTGCCAGGTCCGAACGCCTGCACCGTGACCTTCGCGGCTGGTGCACCGCTTCCGTCGACGACCTTGCCGCGGATCGTGGCCGCAGGGCCGATCAGGACGACGATATTCGTCTGCTGTTCAGCGACGCCGAGGCCGAGACTGACCGGCGCGCGAGAGGTGCGGGCACCGGCGCGCGCGATCAGATCGTATCCGCCCGGCCGGAGCCCAGCGAACCTGAACTTGCCGGCGCCGTCGGATCTCACGCCGTCGTCGTTGCTGTCTCCGAGCTCCATGTTCGCGCCGCCGCGCTCGGCGTACACGACGGCACCGGCGACCGGCTGCTTCGTCTGGCTGTCGCGCACGACGCCTTCGATCACGCCGCCCGGCACGAGCGCGAAGTTCGCGGTCGCGCCACTCGCACCGAGGTCGACATAGCGCTCCTGCGCCGCGTACTCGGGATGGCTCGCTGCGACGAGCACCGCGCCACCCGCGACCGCGAGCGTGTAGTGGCCTGCCGCGTCGGTGAACGCCACGGCGACGGCGCGCCCGGCCTTCGCGCGGAGATCGAGCTTCGCGGCGTCGATCCGTGCGCCCGCGATCACGCCACCCGTCGCGTCGGTCACGGTGCCCGTCACGGTGCGGCCACCGCTCGCGAGCACGATGCGAGCCTTGTCGTCGTGCGCGGCCTCGACTCGTAGTGTCGTCGCCGCCGGCTCGTGGCCCTCCGCGGACGCGGCGAGCGACCACTCGCCCGCTGCGAGCTCGACAGAGGCGTTACCGTCGGTCGCGGTCTTGCCGATCACGACGCCGCCATCGACGAGCGCGCAGCGCACGACCGCGTTCGCGACCGGCCCGGCCTCGTCGGTCACCGCGACGGTGACGTGCGCGGTGCGTGCACCGACCTTCGCGGCACCCGCGCGACTTGCACCGGATCCGAGCTCCGTCGCGACCGCAGGTTTGGTATTGCCGTGCCGGTTGTAGAAGTGTGCGCCGACGAGCAACAGCCCGACGACCACGACGATGACAGCGATCGTTTTCTTCACGAATACGACTCCCAGCGCCGCACTTCCGGCGGCGCTTTGCTTGGCGGCAAGCGGCACGAGGGCACCTACCACGGCGCGCCCGGTCTTGCGCTCTTCCGCATGCAGACGGCCGCGCAGCTCGTCGAGCGCGGTCTTCAGGCGCCGGCGTACGGTGCCTTCAGGAGCCCCAGTTCTCCGCGCGATCTCGGCGCTGCTGAGCTCCTGAAAAAAGTGCAGTAACACCGTGGTCCGATACGGCTCGGCGAGCCGCATCACCTCGTTGACGACGACGCGTTGCGCCTCGACCCGACTCACCAGCTCGTCGGGCGTCGCCGAGCGCTCGGCGAACGACTCGACGGCGGCCTCTCGCGCATCGCGCCGCTTCGTCGAGCGACTCCGCATCCTCACGAGGTTCAGCGCCACCCGGCTGAGCCACGGCTTCAAGGGCCGGCCATCCGTCGGCGCGCGCTCGGCCGCGACGAGCCAGGTCTCCTGCACGAGGTCGTTCGCGTCGCTCTCGTCGCGAACCAGGGCGACCGCGAGGCGCTTCAGCCACGCGAGCTCCCCCATCAGCTCGTCGAGCTGCGCATCTCGGGCGACGTCATCCATCTCGTGCGCCCTAGAATGCCGCCGAAACCAAGACCGTTCGCGAAGAACGGATCTAGCGGCGTTCGAGGATGATCAGCTCGACGCGGTCGTTGATCGCGGCGGCGCCGCGCTGGTCGGCCGGCACGAGCGGCTTCGTACCGCCGAATCCGCGCGCTTCGACGCGCTTCGGATCGATGCCGTACTGGACGAGCCAGTCGCGGATCAACTTCGCGCGTGCATCGGAGATCGTCTGGTCCTTGTCCGTGTTCGCCGTCGGCTGGACGTGGACAGTCACACGGACGCGCACGATCTCGACATGCGCGCGCAGCGTCGCGCCGATCTGACCGAGGATGTTGTTCGACGCCTTCGCGAGCTTGTCGCGCTGGAACTGGATCGACTCGAGCAGCTCGAGGCGATCGGGCGACAGCACGACGAGCGAGTCGCCCTTGTCGGGACAGCCGTCTTCGTCCTGGAAGCCGTTGATCGTCTCGGGCTCGTTCGGGCACTTGTCCTTGACGTCGGGGATGCCGTCGCCGTCGTTGTCGGGATCGGGGCAGCCGTCGAGATCTTGGAACCCGTCCTTGTCCTCGGGCTCGTTCGGGCACTTGTCCTTGGCATCGGGAATGCCGTCGCCGTCGTTGTCGAGATCCGGGCAGCCGTCCTCGTCCTGGAAGCCGTCCTTGTCCTCGGGATCGAGCGGGCACTTGTCGACGACGTCGGGGATGCCGTCGCCATCGTTGTCGGGATCAGGACAACCATCGTCGTCCTGATACATGTCCTTGTCCTCGGGCTGATCGGGACACTTGTCGATCGAGTCCGGGATGCCGTCGCCGTCGCGATCGCCGTCGACCTTCGGGATATCGGGGCGCGACGAGATCTTCGGCGCGTAGGAGATGCCGAGCGAGAACTCGCCGAACCCGGCGTTCAGCGTGTACGGCGCTTGCTCCGACGGACCGCGCAAGTAGCGGCCATCGATCCGGACCGCGAGCGCGTCGGTGACGTAGAACCGCACGCCGCCACCCGCGTGGATCGGCCAGTGGTTGCTGCTGCCGAGAAAGTCCGAGGTGCCGTGCATCATGCCGAACCCGGCCGCGGCGTACGGGACGAACCCGGTGCCGGTCGGGATCTGGAACACGACCTGCGCGCGCCAGTTGTAGAGCTTCTCGCTGGCGTCGGGCCCGACTCCGTCGGAGTTCATCCCCTTCGTCGTCGCGGTGATCATCGACAGCTCGGCCTCGGCGGCCCAGTTCGGCGAGAACGCGTATGCGTAGCGCAGGCCGAATTCGGGGCTCAGGCGCTGGAGCTCCGGGCGGGTCAGCCCGGAGAACCGATTGACGTCGTAGAACTGGTGGAAGTAGTTCGAGATGAAGCCGCCGACGAACAGGCCGAGCTCGCCGACCGCGGTCGTGTCGGCCTGCGTCTCCGCCGGCGTCGGTGCGGCGACCGTCGCGCTGCCCGCCACCACATCATCAGCTGCGGCCACGCCCGGAACCACGAGCATCAGCGCGCAGACGAGTCCCGCTCTCCTCACTGTCCCGAACTATATCAAGCGCGCAGCGCGACCGCGCGGGCCTGTTGCGCTTTCAGCACGACGTAGGCGGTCATGTTCACGATGTCCTCGACGGAGGCGTCGTTCTGGAGCGCCGCGCACGGTTTGCCCAGACCGAGGAGGATCGGGCCGACCGCCGAGGCGCCACCTAGCTCCTTCAGCACCTGGTACGCCGCGTTAGCGGGGTCGAGGTAGGGAAATACCAGCGTGTTCGCCGACCGGGTCAGGCGCGAGAACGGGTAGTACTGGCGCCGGCGCTCGGGATCGAGCGCCATCTCGGGCTGCATCTCGCCATCGATCTCGAGGTCGGGGCGCTCCCGGCGGACCATCTCGAGTGCCTGCTGGATCTTCTTCACGCCATCGCTACGGACGGTGCCGAAGTTCGAGTACGAGATCATCGCGACGCGCGGCACGACGCCGAAGCCCTGCACGGCGTCCGCCATCTGCGACGTGATGTTCGCGAGCGTCTCGGCGTCTGGGTCGATGTTGAACACCGTGTCGCCGAAGAACTTCACCTGGTTCTGCGAGACCATCATGTACATGCCGACCGCGACCTTGCAGCTCGGCAAGAGGCCGAAGATCTCGAGCATCGGCTTCACCGTGTCGGGATAGTTGAGGCGCAGGCCGTTGACGCAGCCATCCGCATCGCCGCGGTCGACCATGATCGCCGCGAAGTAGTCGCTCTTCTGGAGCAGCGTCTGCGCCGCGAACCGGGTCAGGCCTTTGCGCTGGCGCAGCTCGTAGAACCGATCGACGTAGCTCTGGTTGTGCGCGGTCCGCGGATCGATGATCTCGGCGCCGCGCGACAGGAGGTCGAGCGACATGTCGTTGCACATCTGCTCGATCTCGGCCTGACGCCCGAGGAGGATCGGCGTCGCGATGCCCTCTTCGCTGATCTGCTGGACCGCGCGAAGTAGGCGCGGGTTTGCGGCGTGCGGGAACGCGATCCGCTTCGGCTGCTGGCGCGCCGTGCGGCCGATCGTGCGCATGATCGAGTACGCCGCGTTCGAGCCCTTCGACATCAAGCGCTCGCGGTACTCGGCGGGATCGAACTTGATCCGCGCGACACCGGATTCCATCGCGGCCTTCGCGACGGCCGGTGCGACCCACCACAGTGCGCGCGGATCGAACGGTTTCGGGATGAAGTACTCGGGCCCCATGCGCAGCGACTTGCCGCCGTACGCGTTGATCACGGCATCGGGTACCGGTTCGCGCGTCAGCTGCGCGAGTGCGTGCGCGGCGGCGAGCTTCATCGCCTCGCTGACCGACGACGCGCGGCAGTCGAGCGCGCCGCGGAAGATGTACGGGAAGCCGAGGACGTTGTTGACCTGGTTCGGATAGTCGCTGCGACCGGTCGCGACGAGCGCATCGGGGCGCGCCATGATCGCTTCCGGATAGCTGATCTCCGGATCCGGGTTCGCGAGCGCGAAGATGATCGGCCGCTCGGCCATGCCCTTCAGCATGTCGGGCGTCACCGTGTTCGCGACCGACAGGCCCATGAACATGTCGGCGCCCACCATCGCTTCCGCGAGCGTGCGGCGGCCGTCGTCACCGCACGCGAACTTGAGCTTGTGGCGATTGAGATCGGTGCGCGCCTTGTGAACGACACCCTTCGAATCGACGAGCACGACGTTCTCGGCCTTCATGCCGAGGCTGCAGAAGAACTCGACGCACGCGATCGCACCGGCGCCCGCTCCCGACACGACGAGCTTCAGCGTCGCGAGGTCTTTCTTCGCGAGCTCGGCGGCGTTGAGGAGGCCCGCGCCGGAGATGATCGCGGTGCCGTGCTGATCGTCGTGGAACACCGGGATCCGCATCCGCTCGCGCAGCTTCTGCTCGATCTCGAAGCACGCCGGCGCCGAGATATCCTCGAGGTTGATGCCGCCGAACGTCGGCTCGAGGGCGGCGACGATGTCGCAGAACTTGTCGACGTCGGTCTCGGCGATCTCGAGATCGAAGACGTCGACGTCGGCGAACTTCTTGAACAGGCAGGCCTTGCCCTCCATCACGGGCTTGCCGGCGGCGGGACCGATGTCGCCGAGGCCGAGCACTGCAGTGCCGTTCGAGATCACGGCGACCAGGTTGCCGCGCGCGGTGTACTCGAAGCTCAGATCCGGATCCTTCTCGATCGCGAGGCAGGGCTCGGCAACGCCGGGCGTGTAGGCGAGCGACAGGTCGATCTGGCTGACCAGCGGTTTGGTCGGGACGACCTCGATTTTTCCTTTGCGGCCGCGCGAGTGGTACTCGAGCGCGTCCTCTTTCCGTGTCATGCGTAAATTGTATCAGTCGTTGTCGAGATTGACCGCGTGGACGTCGGGCGGGTCCATGCCCGCGTACGTCGGGTCTGTAGAGCTACAGGCACTGTCGATCACGTCGTAGAGCTGATCGCCGTCCGGAATCGCATCGTCGATGCCGGTGATCGTTACGGTTTGGAATCCAAAGGCCCCCGGCGTGAACGTCACGCCGGCAGGGTTTGCGATGCCTTCGGTCGGGTCGTTCGACGTAATCGGGCACACCACGCCGGCCGCCGGCGCGACGGTTAGCCGCACCTGGTAGGTCGCCTTCGTCCCGTTCTCGCTCGTCGTCAGGAGCGGCTTCGCCTTGACGTAAACCTGTGGCGTTTCGTTGTCGATGTTCGTGACCGTGACGTCCGCGGGATCGAGGCCGTTGTAGGCGGGGTCGCTCGAGGCCGCGGCGCCGGTGATGATCCGGAACTGCTGGTTGCCGTCGACGAGCAGGTCATCGACACCCGTGACCGTGACCGTCTTCGGCACGTTCCAGTTCGCGGGCGTGAACGTCAGCACCGCCGGTGCGACGAAGCCTTCGCCGAGGTCGCTCGACGCCAGCGTGATCCGCACGTTGCCGGTCGGTCGATGGATCAGCGCGATCGTGAACGTCTCGCTATCGCCGAACTCGGAGACGACGAGGTCGCCGGGCGGCGTGATCACGAACCCGGCGCGATCGTTGTCGATGTTCGTGACGCTGACCGAGTCGCCGGCGAAGTTGTTGTAGACGGGGTCGGTCGACGTTCCGGTGAGGTCGACGTGATAGAGGATGTCGCCATCGACGATCGCGTCGTCGACGCCGCGCACGGTGATCGTCTGCGGGAAGTCCCAGTCATTCGGCGTGAACACGATCGACGCCGGATACACCGTGCCCTCGGTCGTATCGCTCGACACGACGTCGACCGTGACGTTCGCGATCGGCTGGCTGTGCAGGACGACGCGGAAGTGATCGGTCGTGCCGCGCTCGCTCGTGACGAGGCCGCTCGTCGGCGTCGCGTCGATGCCCGGCGTATCGTCGTCGAGGTTGATCCCGGTGACATCGTCGGGATCGAGCCCGCTGTAGCGCGGATCGGTCGTGACCGCGGGCGCGAGCACGATCGTCCAGGTCTTGTCGCCGTCGACGACGAGGTCGTCCATCCCGATCACCGTCACGATCTGCGGCGTCGACCAGTTCGCCGGCGTGAACACGAGCGAGCCCACGTTCGCCTGCGCCTCGCTCGGCGCCGACGACGACAGTGAGATCGCCACGTCGGCGGTCGGCTGGGTCGCGAGCACGACCGCGAAGTGATCCGTGCCGCCGGCCTCGGTCGTGACGAGGCCCGACGTCGGCATCACGACGATCGCCTGGAGATCGTCGTCGACGTTCGTCGCCTGGACATCGTCGGCGTCGAGTCCGTCGAACGCGGGATCCTGGCTCGTCGCCGGCAGGAGCTCGATCGTGTACGGCTGGTTGCCGTCGGCGATCTGATCGTCGACGCCGGTCACGGTCACCGTCTGCGCCAGGTCCCAGTTGTTCGGCGTGAACGTGATGCTCACGCGATCGGCGACGCCTTCACCGGTGTTCGACGACGCGATCGGGATCGTGACGTCGTACATCGGCTTCGCGGTGAGCCGCACCGAGAACGTCGTGTGGGTACCACTCTCCGACGTGATCAACCCCGCGACTGGCGTGACGATCGCGCCCGCGTGATCGTCGTCGTCGTTGATGACGTCCAGATCGACGCTCGGAATCGGCAGCAGGCCACCGCTCGCGGTGATCTGGATCGTGTACGGCTGCGCGCCATCGACCCACGGATCGTCGACGCCAGAGATCACGACGCGCTGGGGCTGATCGAAATCTCCCGGCGTGAACACGAGCGCGGTCGGTGCGACGACACCCTCGCGCGCGTTCGAGGTCGCGAGCGACACGATCACCTGATCGTCCGGCTGCTCGGTCAGCGCGACCGCGATCGCCGCGGTGCCACCGGCTTCGCTCGTGTGGAGGTCCATCGTCGGCGACACGAGGATCTCACCACCATCGTGGTGATGGTTGTCGCCGCACGCCGCGACGACAAATCCGACGACGAGCGTCGCCCTCCAGCGCATCACTCGAAATTGTATCAGCGCGCGCTAGCCATCCACCAAAATCGGGACGTCGAGGCGGGCGGCCACGGCGAGTGTGCGCAAGAACGCAGCGAGCTGCTCGATCTCGGCATCTGGATGAGATTCGACGTGAGCCGCCGCCAACACGCGCTGGCGGCCGGGGCCTTCCTTGAGGTCGTGCAGGCTCGTGTCGTGCGGGATCACGCCGGTGAACAGCGCGAGCATCAAGCAGTGGGCCGGGTTGAGCTGGCCGACCATGAACATCATCTGGAACAGCTGGTCCGACGACATCTCGATCGACGAGCCATCCTCGGCCTGCCAGCGCACGCCGTACGCGACCTTGCTCTCGAAGTACGTGTTGGCCGCCGCGCGCAGCTTCGCGGCCGGCGCACCGTCCCAGCCGAACTCCGCAAGCCCGCGCACGAGCAGTGCACCCGCAGCGCACTGCAGCGTGACCGGCAGGCGCGCCATCAACCACTCTTCGACGCGCTCGGGAATGGGATAGCGGATCCGCCGGTGACACGCGAACTCGCGGGGCAGCTCGGCCGGGCAGGTCTTGCAGGCATCGGCGACCCGGTCGAGCGGCGCGGCCTCGTTCAATAAGTCCTGGAGCGTCACGCCGCGCGCCGAGTCGCCTTCGGGGTTACGCATCGTCAGCTGGATCTCGATTTCTTTCGGCTCCCGCTGGTCGCCGTCCTCGCGCATGTGGAGCAGCGCTGACCGGGCCAGGACCCGCGTTCGGTGCAATTCGACGAGCTTTTCGGCACCGAGCTCGACCTGGGGCTCGCACTTCACCGCCAGTAAGTAGTCGATTGCCATGGCCCATCCTAACAACCGCCCTTGTGCGCGAGCGGGTTAACCAGTAGAAAAAGGGCCCGCTAGCACCCGTAGCTCAGCTGGATAGAGCGTTGGCCTCCGGAGCCAAAGGTCACAGGTTCGAATCTTGTCGGGTGCACTCTAGAGACGATGAAGACCCTCGCCGAAATCGCGATCGAGGCAGGGCTGGTTACCAAGGACAGTGCGGTCAAGGCCGGCAAGATCGCCGCGACCCGCCAGCAGCCGCTCGTCCACGTGCTGATCCGCGAGCTCGGCGTCGATGAAGTCGCGCTGATCGCGGCGCTCCGCAAGCAGACCCGCGTTCCGCTGATCGACCCGGCCGATATCGAGGTCGATGCCGAGGCGCTCCGGCTCGTCGCGAAGGACGTGTCGTCGCGCCTGCGCGTGCTGCCCTTGTCGGTCTCGCACGACGGCAACACCAAGGTCCTGCGCATCGCGATGGCCGACCCGACCGACACGTCCGCGATCCTCGAGCTCGAACAGCTCGCCGCGTGCGAGATCGAGGTCACGGCGCTGCCGCTCTCGGCGATCGAGGAGCTCGTCGACAAGGGCTACAAGGCGTTCTCGACCGCCGTCGTGAAGCGGGCGGAAGGCCTGTTCTCGGGCCGCCGGCCGAACCGCACCGGCCCGATCCGGGTCACCTCGGACTTCGAGGCCGAGGCCTCGGTCACCGCTCAGATCCCGTTGAGCTCCTTGGTGGAATCGGACATCGACGCGAAGTTTGCCGCCCTTTGCGCGCTCCTCGTGAAGAAGGGCGTCGTGACCGAGGCGGAGCTGGCCGAAACGCTCAAGAAATCCGACAAGTCGTAACGATTCGAGCGATTGCCCGGCCCAGATCCCGCGCTAGACTCGATTTCAGTCGTCCGTCAGGCGACTTATGCCCGCTCATGACATGACCACGGCGTCGATCACCTGCGAAGGCTGCAAGCACGCATATGCGGAGAACGCGCTGTTCTGCCCGAACTGCGGTCGGCCCAAGCTGCGCGCAGAGAGCACGGCCGATCCCCTCGTCGGCAAGCTGCTCGGTGATCGGTTCCAGGTCCAAGAGCTGATCGGGCAAGGCGGATCCGGCACGATCTATCGCGCGGAGCACGTGACCTTGCGCCGCAAGGTCGCGATCAAGGTGCTCCACAACGAGCTCTCGCGCGACGACCTCGCGGTCGAGCGGTTCCGCCGCGAAGCGACGACGGTCGCCGAGATCGATAACGAGCACATCGTCGAGATCCACGACTTCGGTCGGATCGCGGATGGCCGCTTGTACCTCGCGATGGAGCTGCTCGAAGGCGAGACGCTCGATCACGTGCTCGCGCGCGAGAAGACGCTCTCGGTCGAGCGCACCGCCGACATCTTGATCCAGGTCGGCGAGGCGCTGATGGAAGCGCACGCGATCGGCTACGTCCATCGCGACTTGCGACCGCGCAACGTCTACCTCGCGGTGCGCCGCGGCAAAGCGAACTTCGTCAAGCTGCTCGACTTCGGCCTCGCGAAGCTCGTCGAGACCGACGCGCAAGCCGCGTCGACGAGCCTCGGCATGACGTTCGGCGATCCGCGCTACATGTCGCCCGAGCAGGCGCGCGGTGATCGGATCGATCGGCGCGCCGATATCTACCAGCTCGGCTGCGTCGCGTACGAGATGTTGACCGGTTCGCCGCCGTTCACCGGCAACCGGGTGTTCGACATCCTGACGAAACAGGTCACCGATATTCCAGCGCCGCTGCCGACGCGCCGCCCCGGCGTGCCGCTGTGGATGGAAGCCGCGGTCGCGAAGATGCTCGCGAAGGATCCGGTCAATCGGTTCGCGACGACGACCCGGATGGTCGAAGCGCTGCGCCGCGGACTCGAGACCGGCGAGGTGATGGAGGACGAGATCGCGCGCCGGCGCGAGAGCATCCCGCCGCCGTCGGTGTCGCGCGTGATGCAGAAGATGGGCATGTCGGCGCCGGCGGACATGCCGCGCGAGCACATGCCGCAGCGCGAGCTGCCGCCGCTACCGCCATCGCCCGGTTCGACGGTGATCGGGCCGGCTCCGGCACCGACGGCCGCCGTCGCGGTCGAAGCGCCGAGCGAGAGGCGCCGCACGGGAACTCCGGAAGTCGGCACGCCGGTCGTCGCCGCGCCGGTGGTCGCCGCGCCCGTGACCCAGCCCGCAGTCGCGGGTGTCGTCGTCGACAAGCGCTACGAGCCGACCGACAAGATCGAAAGGGTCAAGGCGCCGATTAGGGGTCCCGCGGATCAGAGCGGGAAGATGATCAACGCGGAGCCACGTGCGAAGCGCGCGAGCTCGCAGGGCAACCTCGGCGAGTCCAGCGCGGCTTGGTACGAAGAGGGCGAGCGCGCCGCGGCCGCCGCCCACGACGACTTCGACGATCGCGAGCTGTCCGAGGTCAAGAAGAAGACGAACAAGGCGAAGAAGACGATCTCGCCGAGCTCGACCGAGTCGATGTACGACACGCCGGCGAGCAATCGCCGCGGGCTCGTGCTGTTCGCGCTGCTCGGCGTCGCCGTGATCGGTGGCGGTCTCGCATTCGCGCTGACGCGCACCGGCGATTCGACGAAGCCCGCACCGCTCGCGCCGCCGCCGCAGCAACCCGTCGCCACGATCACGAGCGACGCCGCGCCGTCGCAGATGATCGAACCGGCGACGCCCGATGGCAGCGCCGCAGGATCGGCGACCGGATCGGCGGCGCAGATCGCGACCGCGCCGGCGCATCCGGTGACCGTGACGCCGCCCGTTGCCCACCCGACGACGACCGCACCTGCACATCCGGCGACGACGACCGCGACGCACCCGACGACGGTCGCGAGCTCGCACGATCACGACCGCAAGGGCGGGCCGACCGACTTCGACTTCGGCGTCGACGACAGCTCGCGCCGCCACACCCAACCCGCTACCACGACGAACCCGACCACGAACCCGACCACGACGACGAAGCCGACCGGCGGCACCGTGACCGGTGGCCCGCAGGATCCGTACGGCGGCGGCACCGACACGACGAGCGATCCGGGAGATGGCGCGGCTCCCGAAAAGAAAGCCGAGTTCTACGCGAGCCTCGGCCAGCAGCAAATGGCGTCGAGCGACACCGCGGGCGCCGCGGCGAGCTTCAAGAAGGCGCTCGAGCTCGACGGCAAGAACGTCGCGGCGACCACCGGCATGGGCGAGATCGCGCTGCGCCAGGGACTGTTCGGCGACGCGATCGCGCACCTCAAGAAGGCCGCGCGGCTCGCGCCGAAGAGCTCGCAGGTCTACACGCTGCTCGGCGAGGCCTATCTCAACAGCGGCCAGAACTCCGTCGCTGCCGAGAACTTCAAGAAGGCGCTCCAGCTCGATCCCGATAACAAGCGCGCGCGCGACGGCTACGACGACGCGTCGAGCAAAGTCCCGCCGCCGACCGACGACAACTGATTCGCGATCGTCAATCGTGATACGGCAGCTGCGGGCTCGCGAAGAACCCGCGGGTGTACTCGTCGAGGAGGCGGCCCGCGATCGCGAAGCCGAAGCTCGGCCCGTACGAGACCGGATCGCCGCCGAGGTCTTGCTGGATCTGTGCGAGCAGCGAGATCGGGCCGAGCTTGTACTCCGCGCCCGCGTGCACGATGTAGCTCGTCGGACCGAGCGCGAGATCCGAGTCCCAGTCGACGGAGCCGCTCTCGGTTCCCTTGCGCTTGATCGTCGGGTTCGGCGCGATGTGCAGGCCGGCGAAGATCGTGACATCGCCGGTGCGATACGTCGGCGTGATGTCCGCGGCGACGCCCCACAGGTTGTCGGTGCCGGTATCGCGTTCCTGGACCGGTCCGTTGTCGCAGTTCGCGACGCACGTGCGGTACTCGACGTACGGCAGCGTCCACGCGACGCTCTCGATGCCGAGGCCGACGAACATGTTCGGCGCGATCGGCACCGCGTAGCGCGCGCCGAAGTTCATGCTCCACGCGTCGTGACCGCCGGGCACCGGTGCCTGGGTCGGATCGATCGGCGTCGGAGCGAGCGAGTGCTCGTTCGCGAGATGGATCTCGCCGTACGTACCCAGCCGGATCCGGAGCTCGCCGCGGAGCTGGACCGAGGGCGTCTCCACCGACGCGGTGTGATCGACGAGCCGCGGCTCGCGCAGGTCGAGCGCGCTCGAAGTGCCGAAGCTCGCCTCGATCGGCGCATCGAGTGGCGCACCACTGCGCAGCGGAGCGGCAGGGTGTGGCACGCGCGCGGTGCGTTGGACCTTGTAGATCGGTTCGGGCAGACACGCCGGGACCAGCGCGACGAGGACGAGCGCTCGCATGCCTCGCCCACACAGCAAAGGTTGGACCACGCGCGCACTCGCGATTCCACGGCGTTCGCGCACGTGCGACCGCGAGATTCCGGACAGTCGCGACAGGAGTGTCGCGGCATTCGACTATGCGGCCTGGTCGCGATCCCACGGGATCCGGCGGAACCAGACGTACGCGATGCCCGCGCCTGCCGCGGCCCAGATCACCATCGCGAGCAGCGCGATGTTGCGGCGCTCGTCGTGCTTGCGTTCGAGCTGACCGGCGCGAAACCCGTCGAGTGCGGCGTAGTCGTCGGGCGTGACGACGTCCTTCTGCACGTTCGTGACGTTCGCATCGATCTTCGCGAACGCGGAGCTCTCCTGGAAGTGCGAGATCAAATGCGCGGGGATGAACCCGAGCACGATCGCGATCACGACGCCGACGGCAAATCGGATCTTCGGATCTTTGAGTCCCGTCGCAGGCGCCTGGTTCGCGACCTGAAGCGAAGGCCGCGATTGGCGATCCGGTGGCTGCATCGCTTGCAGCGATGTGCGCGCGGGAGCCGGCGCCGCTTCGACGGGTGCGGTCTCGGGAGGGATGCTCGCCTTCTTCTTCGCCGCACGCGCGACCTCGTCGGGCGCGAGGTCGACTTGAAAGTTCGCGTCCTCCGCATCGGGCGGCGCGAACATGTCGATCGGTTCGTCCTTCGGTTTCGCTGCAGGCTTCGCGGGCGCGGCGCTCTTCGCGACAGGCGGCGGCGCGGCCGTCGGCGGCGGCGCGAATGCATCGGCGGTCGGCGCTTCTTCCTTGCCGTCGACCGACGACAGCTTCAGAAGCGCGCCGTCGTCGAGTGCGCCGAGGCTGCCGACCTGTTGCTCGCCGGAGAACGCGGCGGCGAGGCCGCTCTGAAACCCTTTCGGCGGCGTCGCGGTGCGAGCGGTCGCCGGCGGCGTGGTCTGGCGCGGCGGCAACGCGCTCTGCGACGGACGCGCCGGCGGTTGGCCACCCGGTCCTGGGACCGCGGGGAACGGCAGCGGCGTCTTCGCGACGTTCGACGGCCCCGCTTCTTCGAGCGAGCAACGCGCACCGAGTGCGGTGAGGTCGCGGATGTAGGAGTCGGCGGTCGCGCGATCGCAGTTGCCTTTGACCCGGAACCGGCCGCTCGCGATCCGCGCCTGGAGATCCGCGACCGGTAGGCCGTAGTGCGCGGCGACCGCAGCGGCGAGCTTGTCCTTGCCCGCAGGCGAAGCATCCGCGGCTCCATCCACGAAGACGTGATAGAGGGCCATCCCGATTGCCATCATCGCACGGAGGAGATCTCTCCCGGCGGATTTTGGACCTGCGAAAGTTGCCCGCTCGGATCGCTGGCTCCTAGGCTCGAATATGCAGCTCGGAATCAAGCGTCCCAAGATCGCGATCGGTTCGTGGTCCTCGCGCCGGCTTCATCTCGGCGTCGCGCACCACGGCACCGCCACGAGCTGGCAGGCGCCGCAAAAGGAAGTGACCGAGCGCTCCGCGAAGAAGAAGAAGCGGCGCTAGAGCGCGATTCGGCGCTTCGTCGCCCACGCGGTGATGTCGGCCGTGCGCTTGTCCGGAAGGGCAGCGAGCTCGGCCTTCGCAGCGCGTGCGAGTTCGATCGCGCGCTGATGAGAACCGTTCGCGTCCCACAACGCTCGCGCGAGTCCGAACTCGGCGACGGCATGGGTCACGTGATCGTCGGCCGAGCGGCGCGGAACCGCGTCGTACCCCGCGACCACGCGCTCGAGCGCGGCGACGGCGTCGTTCGCGTGCCCGAGATCGACCTGGCAGTCCGCGGTCGTCTGGAGCACGCGCAGGATGTCGGGGTGGTTCGGCGGGAGTTGCTTCGTGCGTGCCGCGAGCGCAGCGGCGAGCAGTGGTAGCGCTTCCTCGCAACGCCCTTTCGTGCGCAGCGCCATCGCGACGTTGACCTCGGACTGCGTCGTCATCAGGTGATCGGGACCGAGCACCTTCTCGCGGATCGCGAGCGTGCGGCGATGGACCTCGAGCGCCTCGTCGGTCTTGCCGAGCCGGCTCAGCACCGCGGCGTAGGTCTGGAGCGCGATCGCGGTGTCGGGGCTGTCGGGCCCGGCGACCTTCTCCATCTGCTCCGCGGAGCGCCGCGCGAACGGTTCGGCCTCGACGTACTTGCCGGCGAAGATGTACGCCTGCGCGGCGGTGCCGAGAGAGACGACGACATCGCGATGCGCCTCGCCGTACGCAGCGACGAGCAGAGCGTAGGAACGCTGCTGCGTCGCGAGCGCGCCGGGCAGGTCGCCGGTGCGCATCTGGAGCTGCGCCAGCGTGTTGAGCGTCTTGCCGATCGCCGGATGCGTCTCGCCGAGCGTCGCACGCTGGATCGCGAGCGTGCGATCGAGCGTGGCGCGCGCCTCGGGATATTGCTTGCGCATCAGCTGCACCGTCGCGAGAACGCCGAGCGGTTCGGCGACGCGCGCGTCGGTCGGTCCGGACAGCTTCTCGCGCAGCGAGATCGCGCGGGCGAGCGCATCGGTCGCGGCATCGAGCTTGGTCTCGCGCATCGCGAGGAGGCCCTGGTGCAGCGCGAGCATGGCCGCGAGGTCCGGATCGCCGTCGAGGCCCTTCACGACCGCGGCCGCCTGGTCGAGCGCGAGGTGACCCTGCGCGAACGCCGAGCGCTCGGCGTCGACCGCGACGGACCAGATCAGCGCCTGCGCGCGCGTGCGCGAATCGCGGCTGGTCTCCGCGGCGAGGAGCGCGTTCGTCAGCTGGTGCTCGGCGGCGTCCCATTCCCGCAACCGGGTCGCGCTCTTTCCCTCGAGGAGGGCGGCCTCGGCGACGAGCGGGCCGTAGCCGATCGCGACCGCGGAGGTGGTCGTCGTATGCGCACACGCGTCGCCCTCGCGGTAGCGGCCCGCATCGACGAGCGCGTTGCAGTGCGCGAGCTCGATCTCGGCGGTCGAGATCTTCGCGCGCAGCCCTGCGTCGATGGGCCGGCGCTCGAGCTCCTGCAGCGACGCGACCTCGGCGCAGCTCGCGGCCGGCGGCAACGCACCGGCAGCATCGACGCTGCCTTGCACGGTCGCCGGATCTGCGATGACGAACGTCGCGGCGAGCGCGGCGAGCTCCTGCTTGCGCCGGCGCAGACACTCCATGCGAAGGTCGAGCAGCGCGGCGGACTGAGCCTTGCGGATCTCGGTCGCGGCGCACGTGTCGTCGTACGCGGTCACCCAGGCCGCGGCGTAGCGATCGAGCGATGCGCTCGCGGCCGCGAAAGAGACGAGCGCGTAGGGCAGGTGGGTCCCGGCAAACGCGCCGCGCGCCTGCTCGCGCACGTGCGCATCCCACACGCCGGTGAGCTCGCTCGCACCGAGGTTGCAGCGCGCGCTGTGCGCGACGCCCGTCCACGCGATCGCACCGGCGAGCGCGATCGCGCCGACCCCACCGACCGCGACGAGCCGGTTACGCCTGCGCGCGGTGGCATCGAGCTCCGGAAGTAGGTCGGTCATCGCCGCGAACCGCTTCGCCGGATCTGCGGCGAGCCCGCTGCGCAGCGCGCGGATCAAGCGGCCCGGCACGCGCGGGCGCGATGGAAACTTCGGCGCGCCGGACTTCACCGCGTCGCGCAGCGCGGCGCCATCGCTCCCCGCGAACGGCCGCTTGCCATAGAGACCCTCGTAGAGCGCGACGCAGAACGCGAATTGATCCGTGCTCGCGGTCGCGGCGCCGCCGGAGAATTGCTCGGCCGCCATGTACGCCGGAGTGCCGGCGACATCACCGTCGGGCGCATCCGACGATCGCGACAGTCCGAAATCGGTGACGCACACGCGTCCGTCGTCGGCGACGAGCACGTTGCTCGGCTTGAAGTCGCCGTGAACGAGCCCGGCCGCGTGCGCCGCTGCGAGGCCGCGCCCGGCCTGGGCCATCACGCGAACGACCGCGCGCCAGCCGTGGTTCGCGCGAAACCACTCTGCGAGCGTCTTGCCGGGCAACAGCTCCATCGCGAGGAACAGCTTGTCGCCGACGGTGCCGACGTCGTAGACGCGGATCACGTGCGGATGTGCGAGCTGCGCCATCGCCTGGGCCTCGCGCAACAGGCGCTGCTCGGAGCCGCCGGAGCGCACGAGCTTGATCGCGACATCGCGATGGAGATCCGGATCGTGCGCGCGATAGACCTCGCCCATCGCGCCGCTGCCGATCCGCTCGACGACGCGATAGCGCCCGACGTCCTGGCCCGTCCAGTCGAGCTCGCCGACCGTCAGGATCAGCTCGCGGCACATCGAGCATTGATCGAGGTGCTCCCACACGGCTTCGCGATCCGCCGCGAGCGTGCCTCGGACCCATGCGTGGACCGCGGTGTCGTCGAGGCAGAGCATGGCGCGCACTCGTATCACAGCAGCTGATAGCCGAGCGCTAGCAAAGCGACGCCGCGGGTCTGATCTGCGATCGAGCCGGCCTGGACCTCGCCCGCGACGTACAGCGCGTGCGGGCCCGACGCCGCGAGGTTGTAGCCCGCGCGGACGAACCCGCCGGCGCCGTTCGTGCGCATGCTGTAGCCGTCGGCGTCGAACGAGCGCTCGCCGAGGTTGCCGAGCCCGGCGCCGAACCACAGCGCCGGGGTCGCGTAGTACTGGACCGACGCGCCGACGAAGCCGAACGCGCCGACCTCGCTGACCCGGAACGTCAGCGCGAAGTCGTGCTGGACCCACAGGCCGATGCCGAACCCGATCCCCGCCGTGCTGTTGTCGACCGAGGTGCTGCCCGCACCGAACGCGACGTCGAGCGTGAGCCCGCGATGCGCGCGCTCGCTGACCGGCGGCGGCTGATACGCGACGACGTACGGCGACGTCCCGAACGGCGAGACCGGCGGCGTCGCGGCCGGTGGATCCGCGAATGCGGGGATGGAGACCAATGCGATCGCGACGAAGGCGGCCTTATTCACGACACGTCCCTCCGAAGCAGTGATCGCCGGCGCAATCGTCGTTGAACACGCAGCGCTCCCCGATCGCGCCGAACCCCATGCACTCGTGATCGCGGCAGTGGAAACCCTCGCCGCCGCAGTCGCTGTCGAACGTGCAGGTCGCGGCGACGCTCGTCGCGCGGACCGTCGTCGTCGAGCGGATCGGCGTGATGGTGTGGACGACTCGGATCGGCGCGTTCTGCGCGCCTTGCAGGAAGCCGCTCTGATAGCCGGCCGCGGTGTCGGCCTGGACCGCGGGAACGCAAAGGGCCGTCCACTCGCTGTGCATCCGTTCGCCGGCGTATCCGGCGTTGTAGCCGGTCTGGTAAGCGGCCTGCGGGTTGCCGCACATCTGCACGGCCTGCTGGTAGTGCGCGTCGTAGTCGCGGCGCGCGAGCTGCTCGCTGCCGAGGCACGCGCAAAGGGAGGTAGCTAGGACGAATACTTTCATACCTGTCCAACCCGGGCAGTCGAACGATGTCGCAAGGAATCGTCCAACTCGGTAGTGTCGCTGCGAAATGACGGCGGCCGGCGACGCAGAAGAGACCGCGCTCGCCGCAGCATGCGCGAAGGGCGACGCCGACGCGATCCGCACGTTCGAGGCGCGCTACTTCGGCTGCATCGCGGGGATCGTTCGCAAGCTGCGGTTGCCGGAGGACGACGCGCACGAGGTCGCCCAGACGCTCCGCCAGCGCTTGTTCGTCGGCGGCCCGGAAGGCGCGGGCGTCGTCAGTTATGCCGGTGGTGGCAAGCTCGCCGCGCTCGTCCAGGTCGCGGCGACGCGAATCGCGTTGAACCTGCGCCGCGGTCGCCAGCGGATCGCCGACGAGGTCGCTCCGGAGCCGGTGACGGCGGGCGGCGACACGGCGTATGCGAAGGCCGAATATCGCGAGCGGATCAAGCAGGCGATCGAAGACGCCGCGGCCGGGATGTCGGCGCGCGATCGCGCGTTACTCCGGCTTCACCTCGTCGAGCGCGCGAGCATCGACGACGTCGCCGCGGTGTATCGCGTCCATCGCGCGACCGCGGCGCGCTGGATCCAGACCGCGCGAGAGACCTTGACGAGCCACACCCGCAAGAACTTCCTCGCCGGCGCCGACCTCGATACCCATGACGAAGCTGGGCTCGCGAGCCTCGTCGAGAGTCAGCTCACGCTCAGCCTGTCGCGAATTCTCTTGTAGGGCCCCGCAACTAGTCTTTGTACTGATCCTCGAGCGCCTTCGCTTTGCGCTCGCGGTTGATCGTGACGCGCCACGCGAACAGGATCGAGATGTTGTAGAGGATGATCATCGGCATCGCCATCAGGAACTGCGAGACCACGTCGGGACCCGGCGTGAGCACCGCACCGATGATGAACGCGAGGACGATGAACCAGCGGCTGAACTTCCACAGCGAGCGGTGGGTGACGAGGCCGACGAGCGCGAGGAAGTAGATGAGCAGCGGCATCTCGAAGATCGCGCCGAACGCGAGCATCGAGTCGCGCGTGATGTCGAGGTACTCCGACATGCTCAACATCGACGCCAGCGTCTCGCTGTTGTAGCCGAGGAAGAAGTTCTGCAGCGTCGGCATCGCGAAGTAGAAGCAGAACAGCGCGCCGCAGACGAAGAATACGGCGCTGAAGCACGCGAACCCGATCGTGTAGCGGCGCTCGCGCTTGTAGAGACCGGGCGCGATGAACTTCCACAGCTGATAGAAGATCAGCGGCGACGCGACGAAGATGCCGGCCCAGAGGCCGATCGACATGTCCACCCAGAACGGCTGGGTGAGACCGGTGAAGATCATCTTCTGGAAGCCCCAGTTTTCGGCGCCGGCGAGGCCGTGCGCGGTGCATCTCCAGTTGTCGGCCGAGCCCTGTGCGAGGACGATGTTCGAGATCGACGTCGGCATCGTGACGCCGAACGCCTTGTGCCAGAGCTCCTGGTAGTTCGTGTTGCAGTGCGCGTAGAGGATCTTGAACACCGGCGAGGTCAGCCAGTGGAAGATGTCCTCGGCGAAGTACCAGCACACGAGGAACGCCGCGACGAACGCGATCGCGGCATTGCGCAGGCGGTCGCGCAGCTCGGCGAGGTGGGAGAGGAATGGCATCCGACCACCCTCGAGATCCTTCTCGTTCTTCGCGTCGTCGTCGTCAGCCATGCTTCAGCTTCGTATCGGTATCGACGGCGGGCTCGGCCTGACCGCGCGCAGCCGTCTCGCCGGCTGGCTTCTTGATCAGCGAGGCGAGCTCTTCGGACTCGAGCGTGTTCTTCAGGTGAAAGCTCTCGGAGTCGGGCTCGCCGACCAGCACCGGCATCTTCGGAGACACGGGCCCGGCCGGTTCCTTCGCGGCGGCGGCCTCGTTGATCACCTCGGCCGCGACATCGGTCGCTTTCGCCGCATCGGCCGCATCGGGCTTGGCCTCGGCGGGTGCGAGCTCGGCCGCCTTCTCGCCCAGGATCTTGTTCTCGCCCTCGGCCTCGACGATGACCTTCTTCTTGACGGGGCGCGGGGCGATCTCGTCGCCGCGGAGCGCGCTCTTCAGATCGCGGATCGCTCCGCCGATATGCTCGTCATTCTCGATCGTTTGCTGCAAAACGCGCGACTGCTTCTTGAGGTCGCGAATGCCCTTCGAGATCTGCTTCGCCGCATCCGGAAGCTTGTCGGGCCCCAAAAACAGGAGCGCGACGATCAAGATCACGAGGATCTCGCTGCCTCCGATACCAAACACCTACAGACGATAGCACTTTCAGAACTCGCGGGAGGTCTGCCCGAAGTCCGTAGGTGAGGTCCCGGGTTGCCCCGAGGTTTCCGTCGGTGCGGTGCCCGCGCGGAACCACAATTCGAGGCCTCCGGTGTGCGCCGGCGCGAGCAGGCCGGTCTCGCGGTCGATCGTCGCACGCTCCATTCCCGAAGGCGGTTCGCCGGGCATCGCGATGCGCGGCCGGTCACCTTCCGCGGCGCGGATCGCGCGGATCCACAACGGCAGCGCGGCGTGTGCGCCATCGCCTTCGCTGCCGAGCTTCGTCACCGGATCGTCGAAGCCGATCCACACCGCGCCGAGCTCGCGTCCGGTGAAGCCGATGAACCACGCATCGGTGTTCGAGTTCGTCGTGCCGGTCTTGCCCGCCGCGGGGCGGCCGAGTGTCGCGCCGGCGACGGCCGCGGTGCCGCGCTGGACGACCGCGGTCATCATGTCGAGCAGCTGGTAAGCGATCTTCGGATCGAGGAGCTGGCCACCGGACGCCGAGACGCGCTCGGCCGGATCTGCGCCGGCGGTCGCGGCGAGGCGATCGAAGCGGCGCGCTTGATCGAGTGTCGGATCTTCGGGGACCGCGACGTCGAACAGCGCGCGATCGCCGCGGCGGACCCGCACCGCGAGCTGCGGCTTCACCGCCCAACCGCGGCGCGCGATGATCGCGAACACGCGCGCGAGCTCGATCGGCTTCACGCACGACGCGCCGAGTGCGAGCGGGCGAACCTCTTCGAGCACGCTCGTGATCCCGAGCTTTCTCGCGAGCGCGACGATCGCCTGCGCGCCGACCCGATCGAACACGTCGATCGCGGGTGCGTTGAGCGACGCGGCGAACGCATCTTCGACGAGCACGACGCCGCGGAACTTTCCGCCGGAATGGGGTTTCCAATGAGTGTTCGTCGCCTCGTCGTACTCCGCGATCGGTGCGTCGCGCAGCGCGGTGCCGGGCGTGATCGCGCCGCGATCGAGTGCCGCGCCGTAGACGATCGGTTTGAACGAGGAGCCCGGCTGGCGACAGCTCTGGGTCATTCGATCGAACGTATCGGCCTTGCCGTGGAGGCCCCACAGCGTGCCACCGACGAGCGCTTCGACGTAGCCGGTCGTGTGATCCCAGAGCAGCGCACCCATCTGCGGATCGATCGCGTTGCCGCGCGGATCCTTGGCGGCCCACTTCGGTGCGTGCGCGACGACATCGCGCGCGAGCTCGGTACCGAGCGCAGGGAGTGCCGCGGTCTCGACGACGAGGCCACCGCGCGCGAGCTCGTCGGCCAGCTTCTGCTTCAGCAGCTTGCGGACCTGCTCGGTGTACCAGGGCACGATCGTGCCGTACGCCGCGCGGGGACGAGCGAGCGCGATCGGCTCGGCGGCGGCGCGGGCGCGGGCCGGCTCGTCGATCATGTGTGCGCGGACCATGCGGGCGAGCACTTCATCGCGGCGCGCCTTCGCAGCGTCGACGTGGTGATACGGATCGAGCCGGCCGGGTGCCTGGATCAGCCCGGCGAGCAATGCGGACTCCGCGAGATCGAGCGCGCCGACGTCCTTCGCGAAGTACGCGCGCGCCGCGGCGGCCATGCCGTACGCGCCTTCGCCGAGAAATACGAAGTCGAGATAGGTCTCGAGCACGTCGTGCTTCGACCACCGCTTCTCGATCGCGCGCGCGAGTAACGCCTCGCGGACCTTGCGGCGCAGGTTGCGCGCGGTCCCGATCTCTTCGGGCAGCAGGTTGCGCGCGACCTGTTGCGTGATCGTCGATGCGCCCTCGACGACGCGGCCCGCCGCGTAGTTCATCTTCGCGGCGCGAATGATCGCGGGATAGTCGACGCCGCGATGCTCGTAGAATCGATTGTCCTCGGCGGCGAGCACCGCCTGGACGAGCTGCGCGGGCATCGCCTCGAGCGGGAGCAGCGTGCGATGGCCGAACACGCGGCCGTCGCGGAACGGTAGCTCGGCGAGGTGGGTGCCATCGGCGGCGACGATCAGCGTGGTCTGGTGCGCCTGCGCGCGCCACGCATCGAGATCGGGAACCTCCGGTAGATCGCGCGCCCACCGCCGCAGCGTGGTCGCGACGGTCAGTCCCGCCACGATCGGCGCGGCGATCACGAGCCAGAGCAGCGCGAGCAGAGGGAGCCGCCACCACCAACCACCGTCGCGGCGGTTGGCGATGCGGACCCGGTTCACGACGCCTCGCCGAGCGAGAGCGTCATCTGGTGAGGAGGTCCGAGCACACGCGCGCGCTTGCCGAGCACGCCGGCGATCGTCTCGGCACACGCGCCGGTGACGAACACTTCCTTCGCGCGGGTCTGCTCGATCCACGCGAGGAGCTGCGCGCGACCCGCCGCGAACGGCCACGCGAAGCCGGTCGCGAAGCCGGCGTGCCCGTCGAGCGCGCGGCCCGAGACGAGCGCGCTCACCGATTTCGCCGCCACCGCCGCCTTGTCGCTCGCGACGCGGATCACGAGCCGCGGTTCTTTGCCGGCGGCGCGGAGGTCCGGAAGCGTCTCGAGGTTCGCGAGGCGTTGCGCCGCTTCGCGCAGCGTCTTGGATCCGGCGAGCGGCACTCGGTCGGAGAGCTTCGCGGCGATCTCGAGCCCGTCGAGCACCGAGTCGACGACCGCGACCGGCGTCGTGCCCGTCGCGAGCTGCGCGTTCGCCCAGGTCGCGAGCGCGTCGGCGATGTCGTCGATCGAGGCGAACGCGTGATGCGGCTCGCCGAACGGCGCGGCGACGACGACCGCATCGCTCGCCCGCACTTCTGCAGCGTCGCGATCGGCGGTGGTCCGCACCGGTCCCGCGTACAGCACCGTGCGGCCGCGCGAGTCGACGTGTAGCGCGGCGGCACCGAGCCCACGCCCCGAAGGCAACAGCTCGAGCCGCAGCGTGCCGAGCGTGAACGGCCTCCGCCACGGCACCGCGAGATGACCCGCGCCCGCACCGCCGCCCGCTTTCGGCGCGACGAGCGCGAGCGTGATCGGCGTGGCGATCAGCTGGCCGTGCTCCGCGGCGGTCACGCGATCCGCGGCCGAGACGAAACAGACATCGCGCCGGCGGCGCGCATCGCACCAGATCGGGGTGCCGGTTAGATGCACCCCGTCGCGCCAGGTAACCGGCGCCTGCGTGCGCGCAGGAGGACGAGGGGCCACGGGCACACCCTGACATATTGGGGACTTACGAGCAAAAATCTAGCCGCGAACGGCGCGGTTCCGACCGCCGTGCTTTGCGGCATACAGCGCCTTGTCGGCGCGCTCGACCAGCGCCTTGGGATCGTCGCCCTTCTGCCAGGCGACCACGCCAAAGCTCGCGGTGAACCGGAGTTTCTTCGCGGCGTCGATCGTCCAGTCGGTCGTGCCCAGGTCGTCGACCAGCGCCTTGGCCTTGCCGTACGCGGCGCGCAGCGAGGCCTTCGGCAACAGGACCGCGAACTCTTCGCCACCCCAGCGCGCGATCACGTCGTCCTGGCGCACGCGGTCGCGGAGGAACGTGACGAGCGACTGCAACACGCGATCGCCAACCGGGTGACCGTGGGTGTCGTTGATCGCCTTGAAGTGATCGATGTCGGCGAGGATCAGCGCGAAGCTATCGCCATTCGCCTCGGCGAGCGTGCAGCGGCGCGCGAGCTCGTCGTCGAACGCACCGCGATTCGCAGCGCCGGTGAGCGCGTCGACGCGCGCGGCGTTGTTCGCGTGCTCGACCTTGACCCGCAGCGTCTCGATCTCGGCGCGCAGCGCTTCGGTGACCTGCGAATCGGTCCGCTTGCGATGCTCGACGGCGGTGCGGAGCGATTGGACCTCGCTCGTGATCGCGGCGCGCACGCGCTGGAGATCGGCGAGCTTCGTCGCGGCTTCGAACCGCATCCCGCTCTCGAGGATCTGCTTGTGATACGCGGCCGCGCCGATCGTGATGCCCGCGAGCCCGTCGGTAAGGACCTGGATGATGCGATGGAGCTCGGCATCGCGGCGTGCGAGGTGCTCGCGCTCCGCCGCGGCGAACTCGAGCGCATCGGCGCGGGCGCTGGCGACGTGATCTGCGACGCGCAGCGTATCGTCGCCGCCGCTCAGCCGGCCGCGGAGGGCAGTGAGCGTTTCGCGCAGGGCAGGCGCGCCGATCTCGTCGAGATCGAGCACGAGCGCGCTGACGCAGTCGAGCATGCTGATCGCTGCATCTTCGAGCACTTGGACCCGCGTGCGCGAGCCCTCGAGCTCGACCGCGAGCGCACCCCGCTCGCGCCGTTCGCGCAAACCCGCTATCAGACTCACGGATCGTAAATCGACCGCGATCGGCACCTGTCGAGTCGATTTCGACCCGGCTGGTTCGTCATAGAGATATGGCGATCGTGCTGTTCGTGTTGGCGCTAGCCGTCGCGGCGAACGTCGTGGCGTTGCGCCGTTACTCGAGCGCGGGGCCGGGCAGTCCGCCCTTCATCAGCGCGTTCTCGAGCTCCACGATGACTGCCAGCAAAGCTTCGCGCTGTGCGTCGTCGAGGTCGAACACGATACCCATGCCGGGTGGCTCGTCGTCGGCTGCAAGGATCGTGTGAGACACCTTGCCGACGAGCGAGAGCGGATTCGGCTTGCCGGGCACGGTCACGAGCATGTGGACCTGCGACGTCTCCGGGAGCGGCTTGTCCGTGAACAGGAACACGCCCTCTTCGTTGATGTCTTTCGTGAACGTATTCGCGGGACCTTCGACGGCGCCGTACGTCACCGACAGGCGGATCGGTAGCCGGCGCTTCTCGCGCAGGTTCAGGAGGCCGCCGCGGACGAACCCGTTCAGGTAGTTGATCTTCTCGCGCTCCGCCGCACCGAGCGCGACGGTGACTCCCGCCGGATCATCGCGGGTGGCGACGACGGTGCCGCGCAGCGTGACGAGCCAGCCGCCGACATCGAGGTCGATGCGGAGCGTCGCGCCGTTGTCGATGGGCTCGTCCGTCGGGACAAACACCGTCCAGTCGCGTGGATCGAAGATCTTGATCCACTCCGAATGGCTGCCGAGCTTTAGCTCGAGCCGTACCGCTCCCACAGCGGCATCGTACCGCAGGGCTTACTGGATCGCGAGACGGAGCGAGAGGGGCTTACCGGCGCGGATCAGCTGGATCGTGCAGGATTTCATCGCACCGGCACGCGCGTACAGGGTCGCCGCGTCATCGAGCGAGCGCAGTGGCTGGTTGTTGACCGCCGTGATCGTATCGCCGGCCTGGAGCCCGGCCTTCGCGAACAGCGAGTCTGGCGCGACGGCATCGAGGTGAGCACCACCCGCGCCGAACGAGCCTCGCACCGCGCTCGCGAGCGCGCCGAAGTTACCCAGCGCCGCGCTGACGTCGGCCTTCGCGATCGCGGTCGCGCCGTCGGCAACTGCCGGGGTTGCCGCTGACACGGTCGCGACTTTCGCAGGCGGCTTGGCCGACGGTTTGGTCTTCGCGTCGGGCTTGGGCGAATCGGAGAACAGATCCGCGATCGCAGCCGCCTCGGGATCGACGGGCTGTGCCGCGGTCGGGGTCGTCGACCACGCCGCGCTCGACGACGTATCTTGCGGTGCGATCGGCTCGGCCGACGGAGCAGCCACGGGCTCCGCGACGGGAGCCGACGCGCTGACGATCGGCGCGGCGGTCGGAATCGTCGAGCTCGGAATCGCCGCGTCGCTGACGATGATCTTTGCCGGCGCACCGGGCGCTTCCGCCGTGCGAATGCCATCGCTCGGCGCGGCTGTCGACGGAGCTTCCGCGGTCCGCACGCCGCCTTCGCCTGCCGTGATCGGCGTCGTCGACGGTGCTTCCGCCGTCCGCACACCATCATCCGCGTACGGATCCATCGGTGCGGCGCTCGCGTACGGATCTTCGGGCGTCGCGGCCGCGGTCTTTACCGCCGCGGCTTTGGCCTTCGCCGCGCGATGCTCGCCATGACCGCGCCAGCTCGGGTCGGGGCCTGCGAGGACGATCTGCTGGCCACCCTCGGCGGTCAGCGTCACCGTGTCCTCGTCGATGTCGGTCACCGTGAAGCCGTCGATCTGCTTGCCGATGTCGACGAGGACGTGGGTGCCCTTCGCCTTGTCGAACATGAGCGCCTGGTGCGTGTCGTCGAGCACGCGGACGACCCGGAGGCCGACCTTCTTGGTCGGAGCAGGGGCGGCTGTCGTCGCCGGAGCCGGCGCCGGGGGAGGGGTGGCCTCCTCGGCAAAAGCGGCAGATCCGAGCACCAGGACCGACGCGAGCGACAACGCGAAACGCATGCGCGCGACGATTGCAAACGCCGATCCTCGGCGAGCTCGCGACAACCGCGCGAAACTGCTAGCCGATTGTTACGAGGCGTGGCCAGTTATTCACAGCCTGTCGCCAGGACTGACGCAGAACTGTACGGGCTTAAGACGGCTTCTTATCGGCCGACTTACCCTCGACGTCCGAGAGGTCGAGGTCCTCGAGCTCCTTCAGATCCTCCGCTGACAGCGACGGTCCGGTCGGGCCCGACTTGTCCTCGCTCTTGTGCGAGACGTCCGCACCGGCGCCGGCCGCGGCGGGCGCACCAGCATGGAGCTGCTTCGCGCTATCGCCCTTCGGCGCCTCGAGCAGGCCCATCTTCGACTTCAGCTCGGCGAGCGCGTCGTCGTCCGAGCCGCCCGGGCCGGCTTCGAGCGCCATGAACTTCGACTCCAGCGTATCGCCCGACAGCTCGCCCGCGAGCTCGGCGCCCGCCTCGGCCTCGGCTTCCATCAGCTGGATCCGCTCCGCCATGCGATCGAACGTGTCGAACGCGCTGGTGTCGCCGAGACCCTGCATCGTGTTCGCGATCTGCTGCTGCGCCTCCGCGCGCTTTTTGCGCGCGATGAGGATGTTCTTCTTACGCTTCGCTTCCTCGATCTTGTTGTTGAGGAGGCGGAGCGCGTCCTTCAGCTTCTCGACCGCTTGCTTCTGGGCGATCCACTGCTGCTGGAACTGCGTCGCGATCGTCTCGTGCTCCTGCTTGCGCCCGAGCGCCTGACGCGCGAGGTTGTCGTCGCCAGCGCGCACCGCGACCATCGCCTTGCGCTCCCACTCTTTCGACTTGTCGGTCTCCGCCGTGTACTGCTTCTGGAGCTTCTTCTCGTCGGCGATCGCGATCGCGACGGCCTTCTTTGCCTCGACGAGCTGCTGTTGCATCTCGAGGAGGACCTGCGACAGCATTTTCTCCGGATCCTCCGCTTTCGTGATGAGGTCGTTGAGGTTCGACTTGATCAGCGTGCCGAGTCTGGAAAAGATGCCCATGGCTTACTTCGAGCCTACGAGATCAATGGAGTACCCGCAACGATGACCGCCCCCGAGTTACCCGACGCCCGTCCTCGCCATGTGGGCATCATCATGGACGGCAACGGTCGGTGGGCGCAGCTCCGCGGACAGCCGCGCCTGTCAGGCCATCGCGCGGGCGCCGAAAGCGTTCGCGACATCACGCGCGCGTCGCGCGAGCTCGGGCTCGAAGCGCTGACCCTGTACGCGTTCTCGTCGCAGAACTGGGCGCGCCCCGCCGACGAAGTGGCCGGACTCATGGAGCTCTTGCGCGAGTTCCTGATCGACGAGCGCAGCGAGATCCTCGACAACGGCATCCGGCTCGAAGCGCTCGGTGACATCGAGCGCTTGCCTTCGCTCGTGCGCGACCCGCTCGCGGAGTTACGTACAGCGTCGGCGCACAATTCCAAGATGGTGCTCACGCTCGCACTGTCCTACGGCGGTCGCGAATCGATCACGCGCGCAGCACGTGCGGCACTCGCAGATGTCGCAGCTGGGACACTCCGGCCGGAGCAGCTCGATGCCGATCGCCTCGGCTCGTATTTGCCGACCGCGAACCTCCCGCCGCTCGATCTCTTGATCCGGACCAGCGGCGAGCAGCGAATCTCGAACTTCATGCTATGGGAGGTCGCGTACGCCGAATTGATGTTCGTCGACGTGCTGTGGCCCGAGTTTCGTCGCCAGCACCTGTACGAATGCCTGCGCAACTACGGGACGCGAGAGCGCAGATTCGGCCTCACGTCGGCACAGCTTGCTGAATCGTCGGACGTGTAGTTAGCTGGCCGCCTCTTGGCCCTCGGCAATCTCGCGCAGCGCTTCCTCGTCGCCGTCGTCGCGGTGCCGATCCTTCTTCTCGTCCTCCACTATCACCGCTCGGAACCGACGTGGGCGCTGATCTTCGTCGCGTCGCTGCTCGCGATGCGCGAGTTCTTCGGGATGACGCTGCCCGTCGAGGATCGCCGCGCGGCGCTCGTCCTCGGCGGGATCGCCACGTTCCTGTTCTACTGGCTCGATCCGCTGTCGCTGATGTACGTCGCGAAGCCCGACGCCTATCCGCGCGCGCTGCTCAGCCTGTCGATCGAGGGTACCGGCATCGCGACGGCGTTTGCGGTCGTCGTGCCGGGCCTGTGGTTCCTGTTCAAGTTCCGCGATATTCCGAGCGTGGCGACCCGGTTCGCCGCGACCGTCACCGGCATCGTCTACTGCGGCTTCCTCGCGACCTACCTCGCGAAGCTCAAGCTGATCGATCCGGTTCAAGGCGGCGATACCGTGTTGATCGTGCTCCTGATCGCGTGGGTCGCCGACACCGGCGGTTACTTCGCGGGGCGGTTCCTCGGCAAGGCGAAGCTCTACGAGGCGGTGTCGCCGAAGAAGACCTGGGCCGGCGCGTACGGCGGCATCGCCGGTTCGGTGCTCGGCGTCGTGATCCTGAAGCTGTTCTTCGCGACGTGGATGACCTGGATCGACGTGTTCGCGCTCGCGATCCCCGGCGGCATCCTCGGCCAGCTCGGCGACCTCGCCGAATCTCTCATCAAACGCTCGGTCGGCGTGAAGGACTCCGGCTCGCTGCTGCCCGGCCACGGCGGCATCCTCGATCGGATCGATGCCGTGCTGTTCATCGCCCCGTACGTCTACGGCTACTTGCTCGCGCGCGGCATCGGCCCATCCGGTCTCTTGTAGACTGAGCGAGTGCGGCTCGCCGTTGTCGTCGCGATGCTGGCCGGCTGCGGCCGGCTCGGCTTCGACGATCGTAGCGTCGATGGTGCGCCGAGCGACGCGAAGCCGACGTGCGGCGGGCACGACGAGGACGGCGATGGCTACGGGGACGCGTGCGACGACTGCCCGGTCGATCCGGATCCCGATCAAGCCGATCGCGATGGCGACGGCGTCGGCGACGTCTGCGATCCGTTTCCCGATTCACCCGGCGATCGCCTCGCCGTATTCATGCCGAACACCGACGCCGCGAGCGATCCGTACGTCCAGCTGCTCCAGGACACCAGCTACCCCGGCAACGATGCGCTCCGGCTCGGCACCGTCGACAATTTCGGCCAGGCCCACTTCACGATGCCCGCCACCGCGACGCGGGTCGCGATCGCGTTCACGATCGTCGATCGTTCGACGACGCAGAACCATTACGCCGGGGTCTGGTACGACCAGCGTTGCAACGACAACACGTGCCGCAACGCGCTGTTCGCGTCGTGCGCGCGCGACGTTACCGGCGACGAGTTCTTGAACCTCAAGGAGCAGGACGATCCGACCGGCGATCGCTACAGCCCCGACCTCCGCGATCCGCGCGACGAGGTCGGCCTGCCGTATCGCTTCGTCGTCGTGACCGCCGCGGCGACCGGCGCGGACGACGTGATGAGCGTCGACGGGCTCGGGACGACCCAGTTCACCGTCGGCATTCCGCGAGGTAGCTACGGCTTCCTCGAGGCGCGTAACATGATCGTCGACTTCGACTACCTCGCGATCTGGGATCGCTAGGCGGTCAGCCCGGCGACCTTCGCACTGCCGAACATCACCGTGCGCGTCATCGGCCGGGCCAGCATCTCGTGCGGGAAGCCGAGCTCGAACGCACTGGCTTCGGCGAGCTTCGCGAGGTGCGCGGGCGCGAGCTCGACGGCAAGCGCGCCGAGGTTGTCCTCGAGCTGGGCGACCGTGCGTGCGCCGATGATCGGCGACGTGACGCCGGGTTGGTGCAACACCCACGCGAGTGCGACCTGGGCCGGCGACGCATCGACCTCGCGCGCGATCGCCTTCACGACCTCCGCGATCGCGAGGCCACGCGCGTGTAGCGAGCCCTGGGCCGCGGCGACGTTCTTGCGCGTGCCGGTCGGATCGCCGACGCCGCTGCCGGTCTCGAGATCCTTCGCGCTGTACTTGCCCGTCAGCACACCGCTCGCGAGCGGCGACCAAGGCACGAGCGCCATCCCGAGCTCCCGCGCCATCGGGATCAGCTCTCGCTCGCCGGTCCGCTCGATCAGGTTGTATTCGATCTGGAGCGCGACGATCGGCGTCGTGCCTCGGACCTGCGCATACGTCGCGAGCCGCGCGATCTGCCATGCCGGCACGTTCGACATCGCCACGTGCAACAGCTTGCCGCTACGCACGAGGTCGTCGAACGCGCGCGCGAGCTCGTCGATCGGTGTCGTCGCGTCCCACGCGTGGAGGTACAGCACGTCGAGATAGTCGGTGCGCAGGCGCTGGAGGCTCGCCTCGACCGCGCGGACCAGGCTCTTGCGGTGATTGCCGCCCGCGTTCGGATCGGACGGGTTCGTCGTGCCGGTGTACTTCGTCGCGATCACGAGCTGATCGCGCCGGCCCTCCGCGAACGCGCCGATCATCCGCTCCGAGGTCCCGCCGGTGTACGCATTCGCGGTATCGATGAAGTTGCCGCCGCGCGCGACGTACGCGTCGAAGATCCGCCGGGCATCGCGCTCGTCCGCGCCCCAACCCCACTCGGTTCCGAACGTCATGGTGCCGAGCGCGAGCGGGGACACGCGGAGGCCGGAGCTGCCGAGGAGGCGATAGGTATCGAGGGTGGTCTTCGTCATGTCCCTAACCTGCGCCTTCGCGCCGCCCGCATCATCGTCATGAATCTTCAAGGACCATGTAGTACAGCTAATGAATGGATCGCCGCACGTTCGAGGGCCTCACCGCATTTGCCACGATCGTCGAGCGCGGCGGGTTCGCGCGGGCCGCCGCGACGCTCGGCGTCACCCCGTCGGCGCTGAGCCAGACGATCCGCCAGCTCGAGGACCGGCTCGGCGTCCGCCTGCTCCACCGTACGACCCGGAGCGTCGCGCCGAGTACGGCCGGCGAGAAGCTGCTCGCGCGCCTGCGGCCGACGCTGAGCGAGCTCGACGCCGCCGTCGCGGCGACCACCGCGAGCGCGAAGCCCGATACGCCGAGTGGCCCGCTGCGGATCACGTGCTCGCGGATCGCGGGCGAGCTGATCCTCGCGCCGCGCCTCGGCGCGTTCACCGCCGCATATCCCGACGTCGCGCTCGAGCTCGTGATCGACGACAAGCTCGTCGATGTCGTCGCCGGCCGGTTCGACGCCGGCATCCGACTCGGCGAACGCGTCGAGAAGGACATGGTCGCGGTCGAGGTCGGTGGCCGCCAGCGCCTCGTCGTCGTTGCGACCCCGAGCTACTTCGCGAAGCATGGCAAGCCGCGCCAGCCGCGCGATCTGCTCGCCCATCGCTGCGTCGTCAACCTCATGCCGAACGGCGCGACGTATCGCTGGGAGCTCGAGCGCGAAGGGACCGAGCTCGAGCTCGCGGTTCGCGGGCCGGTGACGACGAACGATCCGCGTCTCGCGGAGCTCGCGGTGCTGGCCGGCTGCGGCATCGGCTTCGCGTTCGAGAGCCAGGCCGCACCGCACATCGAGACCGGCCGGCTCGAGGCCGTACTCCACGCGTGGTGCCCGAGCTTCCCCGGGTTCTACGTGTACTTCCCGAGCCGGACCCAGCAGACGCCGGCGCTGCGCGCGTTCCTCGCCGTGCTGCGCCGCCGCTAGGTCCGCGGCGGAATCGGCGGCGGCAGGATCGGTGCGAGCACGGCATCGAATGCGCGGCGCTTCGCGTTGCACGCGGGGCCGAGGGCGTCATCGATGGTCTCGGTCAACTGGAAGTACGTGAGCTCGCCGAGTCGGTCGATGCGCGCCGGTTCGACCTCGCCGCGAATTCGATCGAGGCCGCCGACCGCTTCGATGTGATGATCGCGAAGGTACGTTCCCCAGCGCGCGTTGCGCACGTACTTGGCACCGACGACTTCGCGCCAGTACTTCGCGCGTTGGTTCTGCGCTGAAAAGTCGTCACCGGGGCCGAGGTCGGTGGTCCCCGTCCATCGCGAATCGTGCGTTATCCCCATGAGCAGCACGTCGGAGGAGACCGCGGTGGACGTCTCGTAGGCCGGCAGGATCGCGCTGGCGACGTCGAGAGTCACCATCAAGTCGTGGACGAGCGCGATCCAGTCCTCGACACGACGGTCCTCGGGTAGGTCGTGTCCGCGCGTCTGGCCGGACGCTCTGAACGGCTGGTCCCAGCTTTGAAACGCGGCTGGCCCCGTTTCGATCCATGCTTCGGAGAGCTGCTCGTCTCTCGTGACCTGCGCCAGCATGATGATGCGTTTCGTAGGATCGAGAATCTTGTCCGCGATCCGCTTCGCACCTTTTTCGCCAGCAACTCGTACGGGGCGCGACAACTTCGTGACGTTTGCAGTCTCACCGGTCGTCAGCGACCAGGGCGGCCACGGCCACCGCGGATTTACGAGCAACGCCGCGACCCGGTTCGCGCGGTCCGGCGATTCGACGAGGCGAGTAGCGTATCTGGCGGCGAATCCGAGGTAACGCGTTCCGATCATGGGACGACGAAATCGTGGAACAGCTTCCCATCCGGCGGACAGAAGTCATAGACAACGAGCTCGGTATCCAGCTGGATCTGACCGTTGTTGATGCATTGCTTGAAGATAGCCATCCTGTCGGTGAATGCATGGTCGATGTCGTTCTTGTTGCTGTTGAAGAAGTCTTCGACCGCTTTCTCGTAAGTACCTAGTTGCGACTTCCCTCTTGTTTGAGCATCGCTGTTATTCGGTTTGATCTCCACGATGACGCACGTCGTGTCCTTCACTCGAACGCAATCCATACGCTTACCGCTGCCTGGGACAGTGACCTCTACGGCGCTCGGGTCGCACTTGCTCGAGTCGGCCTGAATCCGCTTGTGCTCGTTCTTGCCGACGGTGATGAACGTCATGAACTCGGCGTCGTTACGGCCGCGCATCTCGGTGCTCATCACCGCATACATGCTGCGCTCGGTTTGCTCGACCTGCAGTCGCAGCTTCGTGGCGGCGTCGTGCACCTGCGGGTCGTTCTCTGCCTCGAGCTTCTTCAACCGATCGATCAGCTCGGTGCTCGTCCGCGTCAGGTCGTTCCAGCGCGGGCTGAGGTGCGAGACCATCCGGTCTGCGATCTGGTCGAGGATCTCGATGTACGCATCACCGTCGTCGATGTTGCCGGGTGACTCCTGGAGCGTGCAGAAGCCCTGGCGGACCGCTTCGGTGTCTTGCTTGTACCAGGCGCGCAGCTCCTTGACCTGGTCGTACCACTTGCTCTGATCCGCGCGGATCCGGTCGAGCTCGGTCTGATTGTCCGAGCGAGCCTTACCCAGCTCGGCCATCGCACGTTTGACCGCCGCGCTCTGATCGCCTTTCGCGAGCTCGTCGCAGGCACTGTGAGCGGCTTCGCGGGCGCGGCGCCAGTAGTCCCAGATCGCGTTCGCGGACGATTTGGATTTGTCGGTGACAGCGCGCCAGCGTCCCTCGGATGGATCGAAGCGGAGCGCGTCGGAGAGCGCACGCTCGAGCTGTGCATTCACTTCGTCGGCCTTGGCGAGTGCCTCGGCAAGCGGCGCGGCGATATTGCGCGCGCGTAGCGGAATCTCTTGTTCGCCGCGCGGATCGCGACGCGGCACGAACTCCTTGATCGCCTCGTCGATCTTGTCAGCCGCCTCCTTGCACTTGGCTGGCGCCTTGTCGACGCGGAACTGGCTCTGCTTGAGCGTGTGCAGCTGGACCATCGCGGCGCGACCTGCACCCGTCAGGTTGCGGTAGAGGTCGACGCGGCGGCGGGCCTCGCCATCGTTGCCCTTGATCCGATCGAGCCGCTCGATCAGCTTGTCGACCTCGTCGAGGTTGCGCTCGGCCTTGTTGACATCGTCGTCGTTCGAATCGCCAACGAGCCCGTCGAGGTTCGAAGCCATGTCGGAGAGCTGGCGATCGAGCTCGGTGTAGATCGCCTCGACCCCGCGCTTGCCTTCGGCGAGCTTCGCGCGCGCTTGCTCGATCTGCGGGTTGTGCTCTTCCTTGGCGAGGTTCCCGCACTCCTCGTCGCGCTTGATCAGCTCGTTCTTCGCGACGGTGTAGTCGTACATCGTGCGCGCTGCCGAGCTGAGGTTCGAGCGCACGTCGCTCCACTTGCCATCGCTATCGGAGAAGTTATTCGCGCGATCGAACCACGTGTACATCTCGTTCTTCGCGCGTTCTCCCTGATCGATTCCTTCGCGCCCGACCTTCGCGGTATCGCTCGCGAGCTTGCCCGATTCTTCGAAGCCTCGCGGATCGTTCGTGTCGGTGTACGCGCGCAAGCGCTCCGCGAGATCGCGCGAGGTCTGCTCGCACTTGTTCGGCCACTCGTCGACGCGGCGGTAATTGTTCTTGAGCTCGTGCAAGTAGCGCGCGGCGTCCTGATAGCGCCGCGCGATGTCGGGATACCTGCTCGCGATCTCCTTCGCAGTCGAATCGTCCTCGGCTTGGTCGGCGAGCTCGTGTGCCTTGTCCGAGACCTGACCCGCGTAGTCGATCGTGCGATCGAGATCCGAGGTGCTCGAGTCGTTGGGAACATCGCGTAGCTCTCCCGAGATGTCCGAGAGCAAGCGATTGATGTCGTCCATCAATTGCTGGCGCCTGCTCGAATCAGCACCGCTCGGTTGTGCGAGCGCCGCCACGGCCACGACGATCCCGATCCATGTCCTACCCATTGTTTTCTCCTCTCGTCGCCTAGAACAGATCGCCCGGGGGCGGCGCACTCACCTTCGCCTTGTCTTCGACGATGACGCGCGCGTACGCGAGCGGAACCGGTCCCCACCCTTGAACGCGAATGGTGTCTTTGTCGATCGCTTCGACGACACCGACCGACCAGCGCGAGCTGGTGAGCGCTTCGTACTCGTTGTCGAGCCAGAGCTCGTTCGCGCTCTGTTGCGTGAGGAACACGAGCGGCTTACCGACGACGAAGTCGCTGATCTTGTCGGTGACCCGCGTGACGAACAGAAACGTATACGTCGAGGGCTGCCCGACCCACGTCCACCATTTGCCCTCGAGCTCGAACACCGGCGTCCCGCGGAACAGCTTGCCGGCGACGACGTTATCCGCGGCAAACAGCGCACCAGGCCGCAGGCAGTGATCGAGTTTGTTCGTGCAGGGGTCCTGTCGACCCATGAACACCGGACCTCCCGGTCCGTGCGGGCGACTGTCGGCGTCGCGATATGCGGGAGAGCCATCGCCTCCCCAGTGCTTCGCCGGCTGGGTCGTCGCCGTCGTCACCGTCGGCGTGGGTTGCGTCGGTGCGGTCACCGGCGTGGGCGTCGGCACGGGCGTCGGAGTCGACACCACGGGCTTCGGATCGCGATCCGCGCCGAGATAGACGACCTTGCCATCGTGGAGTCCGGCGCGGGCCATCGCGTCCGGATACTGGCGGCAGACGACGTTCGGCTTGCAGCTCGTCTCGTCGGCCCACGTCTGCTGGAGCTGACCGTCGTCGGTGAAGCCGGCGCTCCGCATCGTCGCCAGCGCTTGGTCGAACGTCTTGCCGGCGAGGTCCGGCATCAGCCGCCACTCGGTGATCTTGCCGATGTCGCCGTGGCGCGGATCTTCGGTCTGGACCGTGATGCTCACGACGAGTCGAGCGCCTTGCACGCGACCGCCGACGGGTTGTTGCTGGCAGACCTCGCCGAGCTCGACGATGCGGCCGTTGACGATGCTGCCGCAGAGACCGCTCTCCTCGTCGATATCGCCCTGAACGCCGGCCTTGCGCAGCGCTGCGATCGCTTGCGCGCGCGGCAGCTTGAACACGTCCGGAATCGTGACCTGGCCGCTCGTGTCGGCTCCAGAGGCTCGTCCGTCCGAAGACGAGCTCGATGTCGACAACGTGGTCAACCCCGCGCACCCACCGAGCAGGCACACCCATAACGCACCAGCGATCTTCACGGCCACCCTCCGAAGTTGGCCGGCGAATCTACACTGCGTGGGGCCGATCGGGCCTGCCGCAAGTTGCGGCACCCAGCTCAGACCGCGATCTGATCGAGATACGTGCGCGCGTGGCTCGCCCAGTCGGAGCCGGCGTCGAGCTCGAGGTAGCGCTCGAGGTGCTGCTTGGCCTGGGCGGTGCCGCCGACCTGCGCGAGCATGAGGCCGAGGTTGTAGTGCGCGTCCGCGAACTCGGGGCACGCGGCGCACACGCGGCGGAGCTCGGCGATCGCGAGCTCGGTCTCGCCCATGTCCTCGAACAGGTTCGCGAGGTTGTAGCGAGCTTCGGCCTGCAGCGGATCGTGATCGAGCGCGCGCTCGTAGAGCTTGCGCGCTTCTTCGAGCTCGCCCTGGCGATAGACGAGGTTGCCGAGGTTCGTCAGCGCGGCCGACATGTTCGGTTCGAGATCGATCGCCTGGCGGAACAGGTGCTCCGCGGTCTCGGAGTCGCCGCGATCTTCGGCGGCGCACGCCTCGACGAAGTGGCGATACGCGGTCGTGCCGCCGTTCGCTTCGGTCGGCGAGTCATTGACCTCGACCGGTGCGCTCGGATCGACGCGGGGCATCGCGAGCACTTCGGCGACGTGCTCGCCGAACGTCGACAGCGAGAATGCCATCACGACCTGGCCACCGATCGGCTCGAACGCGGCGTCGTCGGCGAGTGCGACGATCGTCTTGCCGTCGGAGCACACCCGTAGCTTCGACGCCGGATGGGTGTCACCGGGCAGCGCCTTCTTGAGGCCTTCGACCGCCTTGCGCGCAGCCTGGAGCGTGACGTCCGCCGCGAGCAGGTCCTTCGCGGACTTCACGGCGACGAGGTCGGTGAACGTGTAATAGAACCTGCCGCCCTTGCGCACCGTCGGACCGACGAAGCCGGTCTGGGTCCAGTAGCGGAGGCGCGACTCCTGGACGGCGAGAATGCGGGCGACATCGCGGATGCTGTACAGCTCGATCATGGGGTTCTCCGTTCACGCTGGGCTTCGACATTGAGGCTGAGGTGGAGCTGGGCACCCTTCGCTCGGCTCTCGACATCGACCGTGGACATGGTGAGGTCACAGCCGGCAACGCGGCGGGCCTCGGCGATGGCGATCCGGCGGGCGTGCTCGCGACAGCGCTCGTCGCTCGCATATAGAAATGCGATCCGCTGCGCCGTCGAGGCGTCCGGCGGGTCGCTGATCACGTGCTTGGTCGTCGCCAGGTCGACCGTGAGCATCGTCGAGCCCGCGTAGATGTCGCCGGCGAGGCCACCCTCGTGGAGGACGCGCGCGGCGCCGTGGAGCAGGTCGACCGCGGCCGGTGCGAGCCGGACCGTGACCTCGCGCTCGAACAGCGAGACCCGGCGGACCATCGCCATCGGCTTGCGGGGTGGTTTCTGGCGTAGAGAGGCCCGCCCGGTGGCCCGTATCCGTCGCGCGACTGGCATTTTTTAAATGCTAGAGGACGCCGGTTTCGGCCGCCAATTTCCGACATGTCGGCACCGAGAACGCCCGGGTTCGCAGGGAAACGTGGTAACTCAAAGATGGCTCATGACGTTGGACGTCAAGCGGTACCCGATCCTCGTCGTCGACGACGAGCAGGACAACCTCGATGCCTTTCGGTTCAACTTCCGGAAGACGTTCGACATCCTGACCGCGACCAGCGGCGCAGAGGCGCTCGCGGTGCTCGCCGAGAAGCACGTGGCGGTGGTCGTCACCGACCAGCGGATGCCGAAGATGACCGGCGTCGAGCTGCTCCGCGAGGTCCGTGCGAAGACCCCGGAGACGGTCGGCATCATCCTGACGGCGTTCACCGATGTCGACGTCCTGATCGAAGCGATCAACCTCGGCCAGGTCTATCGCTACATCACGAAGCCCTGGGACGCGAAAGAAGTCCGCGGCGTCCTCCAGTACGCGATCGAGCGTTACGCGCTGCAGGCCGAGAACAAGCGGCTCGAGGCCCAGCTCGCCGAGTACACCGGCTACCTCAACCAGCAGCTCCACGGCGAGTTCGACTTCGGCAACATCATCGGCGAGAGCGCCGCGCTCCGCGAAGTGCTCGCGAAGGTCGAGCAAGTCGCGCCGATGGCGTCGACCGTGTTGCTCCGCGGCGAGACCGGCACCGGCAAGGAGCTGGTCGCTCACGCGATCCACATCAACTCGCCGCGCGAAGAGAAGCCGTTCGTCCGAGTCAACTGTGCCGCGCTCGCGCCGGGCGTGCTCGAGAGCGAGCTGTTCGGTCACGAGAAGGGCAGCTTCACGGGCGCGATGGAGCGCCGGCGCGGCCGGTTCGAGCTCGCCGATGGCGGCACGCTGTTCCTCGACGAGGTCGGCGACCTGCCGATGGAAGTCCAGATCAAGCTGCTGCGCACGCTCCAGGAGCGCGAGCTCGAGCGGGTCGGTGGCAACGAGACGATCAAGGTCGACGTCCGCGTCGTCAGCGCGACGAACCGCAACCTCGAGAAGATGATCGAGGACGGCGAGTTCCGCGAGGACCTCTACTACCGGCTCAACGTGTTCCCGATCAACCTGCCGCCGCTGCGCGATCGGTTGGATGACTTGCCGGTGCTCGCGAATCACTTCGTGACGAAGTTCGCGCGCCAGATGGGCGTCGCGCCGGCGGGCCTCGCGGCCGATGGCGTCGCGAAGCTGCGCGAGTACAACTGGCCGGGCAACGTGCGCGAGCTCGAGAACATCATCGAGCGCGCGATGATCCTCGCGCGCGGTGCGGCGCTCGGCGCACAGCACCTCGACTTCGTGCGCCGCACGGGCTCTTCGCCGGCGAATCAGTCGGGCGCGGTGCCGGTGATCGCACCGGCGAGCTCGTCGGGTCCGGCGCTCGCGCCCGCGACCGATGACGGCAAGTCGCTCGCAGAGCGCCTGCTCGACAGCGAGCGCAAGGAGATCGTCGCCGCGGTCGAGAAGTCGCGCGGCAACATCGCGAGCGCAGCGCGCCAGCTCGGGATCAATCGCTCGACGCTGTACTACCGGTTGCGCAAGCACGGCCTCGAGCACTTGCTCCCGACGAAGGTCCAGGTCGGTGGCGAAGAGCCCGAGTCCGGCTCCGGTCCTGTCTCCGCCGGCTAGCGTATAGTCGCGGGGTGAAGGCCCTGTTCATTCTCGATCCGCTCGAGCGCCTCGGGCTCGCGGGAGATACTTCGTACGGCCTGATGCTCGAGGCCGCGGCGCGCGGCTGGGAAGTCTGGACGTGCCAGCTCGAGCACCTCGGGTTGACCGGCGACGACGCGGTCGTCGATGCGGTGCCGACCCAGGTTCGCGAAGCGGCGACCCCGGCCGAGGCGTTCACGATCGGAGAGCGAGCGGGCCGCCGGCTCGCCGACTTCGACGTCGTGCTGATGCGCAAGGATCCACCGGTCGACGTCACGTACCTCCACGCGACGTGGATCCTCGATCACGCGCGCGGCAAGACGCTGCTCGTCAACGATCCGCGCGGCCTGCGCGAGCTCAACGAGCACCTCGCCGTGCTGCGCTTCCCGCACCTGACGCCGCCGACGATCGTGACGCGCTCGCCAGACCGCCTGCGCGCGTTCCAGGCGGAGCAGGGCGGCAAGATCGTCGTGAAGCCGGTCGACGGCTACGGCGGCCTCGGGATCTTTGTCGTCGCAGACGGCGATCCGAACGCGTCGTCGATCATCGAGACCTCGACGGGCGCCGGTACGCGGTGGACGCTCGCGCAGCGCTACTTGCCTGCAGTCAGCGAGGGTGACAAGCGGATCGTGCTCGTCGATGGCGAGCCGGTCGGTGCGGTGTTGCGGGTACCTGCGTCGGCAGAGGCGCGCGGCAACTTGCACGTCGGTGGTCGCGCCGTGAAGACCGAGCTCGACTCGCGCGATCGCCAGATCGTCGCGGAGCTCGCGCCGTTTCTCGCGAGCCATGGCCAAGTTCTCGTCGGCCTCGATGTGATCGGCGGGATGCTGACGGAGCTCAACATCACGTCGCCGACCGGCATTCGCCACATCGCGCGGCTAGAGAATCGCAACGTCGCGGCGCCGATCCTCGAGCGCCTCGAGGAGCTCGCGCGCCGCTAGGCTTAGAGCGTCGCGCAGGCGATCGCTTCGCCGAGATCGACGCACACGTCCGCGCGTCCGTCGCCATCGAGATCGCCGAGCCACATCGCCACGGCCTGTGCGCCGTCGGGCAGCACCGCGACGACCGTGCGCGGGCTGAAGCCGTGGCCGTTCGAGCGCGCGCACCCGATCGTGCCGTCGCCGACCGGCGCGCAGAGAGCACCGGTGCCGTCGCCGTCGATATCGGCGATGTCGGACAGTGCGGAATCATGCACCGGCGCCTCGACGACGCCGTTCATCGCGAAGCCCCACGGCACGCCATCGGTCGTGACCGCGCTCTCGCTCGCGAGGCCGCACGACGGACCGGAATCGGCGAGCACGCACCAGTCGGCTTTGCGATCGCCGTCGAGCTCCGCGGGCACGACGCACGCGGCCGGGTCGGGCCATGCCGAGCGAAGCTGCGAAGCAAACGTCGCGCCGCCCTGCGCGCACACGACGCCTTCGGCCGCGACGCCGCAGACCTCGGCCGTCCCGTCGACCTGATCGATCCGCAGCGATGGCGCGGTCGTCTCCCGCGCGTCGCTGTCGGCGAACTGCGGCGTGAACCGCGCGGCGGCGAAGCCCTGCGTCGACCGCGCGCACAGCACGCCATCGCTATCGCGCCCGCACGCATCGGCGACGCCATCGCCATCGAGATCGCCGAGCGTCAGGCTGTGCGGATCGATCGCGAGCGGCGCGGCCGGCGAATCGATTCGCACCGCGGTTGCGAACGTGCCGTCGCCGCGACCGGGTGCGCACATCAGGCCACCGGAGGTGACCGCGCACAGATCGCCGAGGCCATCGCCGGTCACGTCGCCGATCCGCACGCTGCGCCCGGTCTCGGGGAACCCGAGTTGCGCGCGCGGCGTCATCGCGAGCACCGGCGCCCACTGCCAGCGCGGTGCATCACCGGCGGTGTTGTCCCACGTCGTCGTCGTCGCGCTGCCATCGGCCATCGGCGTGATGCAGAGCAAGTGCGCGTGCAACAGGTTCGGCGCGGTCGGCGGCGCGATGCCCGCCCACAGGTGGCCTTCGTCGTCGTAGAACCAGCGCTGCGCGGGATCCTGCGCGCACGCCGCGATCGCGAGCGCGCCGCCGTCGCTGACCGCGAGACAGCCGCCCATGCCTTCGAGGTGACCGTTCGCGAGCGTCCACGCCGGCGCCTGGTCGCACGGCACGATCGCATTGCCCGCGAGGCAGCCGGTCGTCGTGCGCAACTTGCCATGCGCCTCGTGGCGAACACCGAGCGCGTAGCGATGGCCGATCAACAAGGTGTGGGTCTTGTCGATCTTCGTGCAGGCTTGGCCGCACGGCGCGCATCCCGTCACGCACGCCTCGTAGAACGACAGGATGTGGAACGCGTCGCTATAGACCGCCGGATCTTTGTTCGCGGGCTCGCTGTTCATGTTGTAGCCGCGGTACGCGAGCAGCTCGGTGTCGACGTTCGTCTGCGCCAGCGCGAGCGTGGTGAGCGCGCCGACGATCATGTGATCGGAGTGGTCGTAGCCGTGACCCGCCGTGAGGTCGAGCGTGTGGAGCACGGCCGGCTGGGTCGTCTCGATGATCCTCGCGACGGTGTCGATCAGCCCTTCGCGGTCGTAGACCGTCGTCCGATCGGCGACCGTCGTCGCGTGCGCGATGTCGCCTTGCCAGAGGTGCAGGAGGCTGTGCGGGAACTCGCCCTTGATGCCACCGTCGGGATACGCGAGAAACACGAGCGACACGTTCTCGGCCTCGAGCCGGCAGTGCTGCGCCTCGTGCCCCGCGATCTTGATCCATCCGCAGGCCCAGTCGTGATCGCCGGCCGCTTCGCCGTACGCCTGCATCAGGCCCGTGTAGCGCGGGTTCGCGGTGGTCGTGCCGCGCGTGCCGTTGCCGGCGGTGACGTAGACGTTCGTCATGCCCCGCCCGCTGCGCACCGCCTCGATCAGATCCGGTTGCATGAACAACAGATCGTCGTCCTCGTGGGCGACCACGACGAGATCGTGGGCCGGTGCGAGCGGAAGACCCGCGCCATGCTGATTGTCGCCGCAACCGGCGAGCAAGCACGCAGCGACGACGAGCGAACGCACCGGCGGACTCTACCCGATCGCCGGATCGGCCTTGTCGCGATTCAGAGAGCGAGCGATTAAACCTTCGTGATCGAACGTGATATGACGCAAATCGGCTGTGAGCAGCGTCCTGTCAGACCCCGAAGTTGTCCTCTCGGTTCCCGCTGACGATGTCGAGAACCCCGAGGTCTCGATCGTCATTCCTGCGCTCAACGAGCAGCTCACGATCGGTGACTTCATCGACTGGTGCAAAGAAGGCCTGAAGAAGGCCGGCGCGGTCGGCGAGATCCTGATCATCGACAGCTCGACCGATCGCACGAAAGAGATCGCGCTCGAGCGCGGCGCCCGCGTGCTGTCGACGCCGAAGCGCGGCCTCGGTCGCGCGTACATCGACAGCCTCCCGCACATCCGCGGCAAGTACGTCCTGATGGGCGACTGCGACTGCACCTACGACTTCCGCGAGCTCGCGCCGTTCGTCGAGAAGTTCCGCGGCGGCGCCGAGTTCGTGATGGGCTCGCGGTTCCGAGGCTACATCGAGCCCGGATCGATGCCGCCGCTGCATCGCTACCTCGGCACGCCGATCACGACGTGGATCCTGAACGTGATCTTCGGCAGCAAGTTCTCCGACATCCACTGCGGCATGCGCGGCATCACGACCAAAGAGCTCGAGCGGATGAACCTGCGCTCGCAGTCGTGGGAGTACGCGTCGGAGATGGTCCTGAAGTCGGTCCACATGAAGCTGAAGACCGAAGAGGTGCCGATCCGGTTCCTCAAGGATCGCGAGGGCCGGCTCAGCCACCACAAGCGCTCGGGTTGGTTCTCGCCGTTCCACGCCGCGTGGATCAACCTCCGCGCGATGTTCGTCTACGGCGCCGACTTCTTCCTGTACCGGCCCGGCTTCCTGATGCTGTTCTTCGGCCTGCTCCTCGTCCTGCCGCTCTCGGCCGGCACGCTCACCGTGGGCCCGATCACGTTCTCGCTGTACTGGATGCTGTTCGGTGTGACGCTCGCGACGCTCGGCCTCCAGTGCGTCTACCTCGGCGTGATCGCGCAGGTGTTCTACGATTACTCCGGGGAGCGCACACGTGTCTGGTTCAGACGATTCCCATACACGCGCACCGTCGGGATCGCGGCGGCGCTGTTCTTTGCGGGCTTGGTCCTGACGACGGCGCTCGTCGTGACCTACGTGCGCCATCACTTCAGGCTCGAGGACGGCGAGATGTTGAACCACCTCGGCGTCACGGGGCTGTTCCTCCTGATCGCCGGGTTCATGACGTTCACGTTCACGCTGATCCTGCACTCGACCGCGGTCGTCGTCTGGCGCAAGTGACTGTGATATGACCGCCGCGTGAAGTCCTTCATCGTCGGCGGAGCGGGGTTCATCGGCAGCCACCTCGTCGATTTGCTCGTCGAGCGTGGCCCGGTCACGGTCTACGACAACATGACGGTCGGCAAGCGCGAGTTCATCGCGGGGCCGCTCGCCAGCGGCAAGGTGACGCTCGTCGAGGCCGACGCGCTCGACCTGCCGAAGCTGACCGAGGCGATGAAGGGGCACGACGCGGTGTTTCACCTCGCCGCGAACCCCGAGGCGCGCTGGGGCCTCGAGCGCACGCGCCTCGATCTCGAGCAGGGCACGATCGCGACCTACAACTCGCTCGAAGCGGCGCGCGTCAACGGCGTGCCGAAGTTCGTGTTCTCGTCGAGTGGCACGGTCTACGGCAACGTCACCGCGCCGTGCGCCGAAGGCGACCTCGGCAGCCTCCCGATCTCGCTCTACGGCGCGAGCAAGTTCGCCGGCGAGGCGATGATCTCGGCGTTCGTCGAGTGCTTCGGGCTCGAAGGCTTCATCTGCCGGTTCGGCAACGTCGTCGGCAAGCGCGGCACGCACGGCGCGATCCTCGACTTCTGCAAGAAGCTGAAGACCCACCCCGAGTACCTCGACGTGCTCGGCGACGGTCGCCAGGCCAAGCCGTACCTCCACGTCACCGACTGCGCGGCGGGCCTCCTGTACGTGCTCGATCACGCGAAGGGCGAGAAGCCCGCGGTATTCAACCTCGCGCCGCCCGACACCACGTCGGTGAAGCGGATCGCCGAGCTGTGTGTCGCCGCGTCGCCCAATCCGCAGGCGCGGATCGAGTACTCGGGTGGCTCGCAAGGCTGGCCGGGCGACGTGCCGAAGTCGGTGATCGTCCCCGACAAGCTGGCCGCGCTCGGCTTCCGCGTGCGCCACACCTCGGACGACGCGGTGAGCATGTCGGTCGCCGAGGTCGCGCGCGAAGTCTTCGAGTAGGGTTCCCGCGGAGAAGAGCGGGAAGATGATGAAACTTCCGATCGAGCGCCGCTCGTTCAAGATCGCGGTCGCGGTCGCGTTCGCGCTGGTCCAGCTCGTCGTCGTGTGGCGCGCCGGCGAGACCCGCCTTCACCTGCCGTTCAACAACGATCCGGGGATTCACCTCGCGTACGACAATCCGAACGCGAACGCGCTCGGCAAGATCCCGCGCGAGCCGGCGAACTGGTCGCGCCTCGTCGTGTCGCGGTTCGATTCGCAGCACTACATCGGCTTCGCGCTGCGCGGCATCTCGTCGTGCCCGACCGATCCGACGCAGACGAACCACGGCTGGGGCTACCTCGCGTGCGGGCTCGGCTGGTTGCCGGCGTACGGCATGGCGGGCGGGCTCGTCAGCAGCGCGACCGGGCTCGAGCCCGATGTCTCGCTCGTCCTGATCTCCGTCCTCTGCGCGATCATCATCAACTGGCTGTGGCTGTGCCCGACGATGGTCAGGAGGCTCGGCCTGGTCGAAGCGTACATGGTGCTGATCGCGTGGAACTGCTACGCCGGCGCGTGGAACCTCGTCGTGCCGACGACCGAGCCGGTCGTGCTCGCGCTCGCGCTCGGCGGCTTCGTCGCGCTGGCGAACGAGCGCTGGTTGCTCTCGGGCCTGCTGATCGGCGCGTGCACCGCGCTGCGCATCCCGACCGCGTCGTACGCGTTTGCGCTCGGCTGCGCGCTCTTGTTCGCCGCGTGGGATCGCTATCGCGCGAAGACGCCGCAGTGGTGGCGGCCGCTCGTCGCGGTGCCGCTGTGCGGCTGGGGCCAGTTCGCGACGATGGGCGTGTTCCAGGCAAAGCTTCACAACTGGCACGCATTCTTCGACGCGCGGTTCGCGTTCGGCGATCACAACCGGCTCGATCGCCTGTTCGACATCACGTACTTCGTGAAGGGCTTCCAGTCGCAGTGCGCCGACATGGTGATCTATCTCGGCCTGATCGCGATCATGCTGCTGACCTGGCGTCCGACGCTCGCCGGGTTCGGCCGGACCGAGAAGATGTTCGTCGTGGTCGCCAGCGTGATCACGACGGTGCTCGCGGTCGCCGCCGCGTTCCAGTACTGGGGCCTCACCCGCTACATGATGCTGTGCCCGCTGCCGTTCCTGTGCATGGGCCAGTTCGCGCGCCGCCACCGCGGAGCGTTCGTCCTGTGGCTGCTGATCAGCTGCGCGATCTACTGGAACTTCGAGCTGTGTAGCTACATCACGCAAGGAAATCCCACGGCTTGCCCCTGTTTGGGCAAGCTCGAGCTCAGCATGCCGTGGTGAGAAGTTTCGTGTATGGTGCGCGCCGTGACGGCGTTCCCGCTCGACGTACAAGCGACCTCGTATAGCTATCTAGAGCGGCCGAACGTCGTGCTCACGAGCCTTCTCGACAAGCACGTGCTGAAGGCCAAGCCGACCGCGCGGGTGCTCGACATCGGTTGCGGCTGTGGCGCGAATGCCGCGGAGATTCGCCGGCTCGCCCCGCAGGCGCATCTGGTCGGCATCGAGCCGAGCACGGCCGCTGCGGAGATCGCGCGCGGCCAGGGCTTCGACGAGGTCCACGAGACCGATGCGCTGAGCTGGCTGCACGCGAGCAACGCGGCGCCGTTCGACGCGGTCGTGCTGTCCGACGTGCTCGAGCACATCGCCGATCCGGTCGCGATGATGCGCGAGCTGTCGCACGCGCCCGCGCTGCGCAACGCGACCTGGGTGATCTCGGTCCCGAACTACGCCGTCTGGTACAACCGCGTGCGCACGCTGCTCGGCCGGTTCAGCTATCAGTGGTCGGGGTTGTTCGATCGCACGCACCTGCGGTTCTTCACGCGGCGCTCGGTCCAGGATCTGTTCGCGTACCTCGGCTTCGAGGTCGTCGAGGATCGCGCGACGCCCGCGCTCGCGCAGTCGGCCGCGCCGCTGCTCCGCCAGCTGTTCGAGTCGGATCTCGCCGAAGGCAAGCACCTCGCACTCGAGGAGAGCAAGTCGTACCGGATCTACAGCAAGGCCGTGCAGCCGCTCGAGATCAAGGTGTGCCAGCTGTGGCCGGAGCTGCTCGGGTTCCAGATCGTATCGGTCGTGAGGCAGAAATGAAGTTGAACCCGTTCACGCGCGTCTTCGACCACTACCACCGCACGAACCCGGCGACGCGGCACGAGCGGATCGCGGCGTCGCTCGCGAAGCACATCGTCCGCGCCGATTCGCTGCTCGATGTCGGCTGCGGCAACGGCGAGCTGACGAAGAAGCTCGCGGGCATGATCGGCGCGACGAAGCTGGCCGGCGTCGATGTCGTGCCGCGCCCCGAGAGCTACATCGACGTCGAGCTCTACGACGGCACGACGCTGCCGTTCGCGGACCAGGCGTTCGAGGCCGTGATCATCGTCGACGTCCTCCACCACTGCAAAGACCCGACGGCGGTGCTCGCCGAGTGCGTGCGCGTCGCGAAGCGCGTGGTCGCCGTGAAGGATCACTTCTCGTTCGGCACGCTCAGCCACCAGACGCTGTACTGGATGGATCGGTTCGGCAACGCGAAGGATTCGATCCACGTCGAGGGCACGTACTTCACGCCGCCGCAGTGGATCGAGATGATCACGTCGGCGAAGTCGCGGATCACGTCGCTCGATTGGCCGATCCGGATGCACGATCTGCCGTGGCGCGCGATCGCGTGGCCCGAGCTGCAGTTCTCCGCGAAGCTCGAACCGATTCGCTAGGACCCGATCGGGATTGCGAGCTCGATCCGGCCGAGCGCCGGGCAGCGACCGCCGTCGCCCTGCGTGATGTAGCCGCACAGATCGACGTGCCAGTAGAACGCGAGGCTGAGCACGCACCACAGCACGAACAGCAGCGGGTACTTCTTCGCCATCACGCCGAGGCCGAAGAACATCATCAGGCACGTCAGCAGCAGCCGGGTCTGGCCCCAGTAGTGCGGCGGCGTGACGACCGCGAGGACGAGCGCGAGCGCGGACGCGACGATCGCGTAGGTCGCCTCGGGCACGGACAGCTTCTTCACGACCTCGCGCGCGGTCAACGCGACGATCGCGGCGGTCGCGATCAACATCGCGCCGTCCATGTCCTGACCGGCGAGGCCCTTCATGTAGTACGCGACGTCGACGAGGCGGCGCCAGTGATAGGTCATCCCGAACGCGTTGCGCGCGCGCAGGTACGCGCTCCAATCGCCGACGGAGACTTGTAGAGCGATCAGCGTGACGAGCTGGCCCCACGCGACGAGCGGAATCGCGAGCAGCGGCTTCCACCAGTCGGCGTTCGGCCGCCGGCGAAAGGCGGTGACGCCGAGCGCTGCGGCGAGCGCGATCGCGAACACCATGCTCGACGGTTGCAACGCGGTCGCGGCACCGACGAGCGCGGCGGCGATCCAGTAGCGCTCTTCGGCGAGTGCGACGAAGCCGGCGAGCCAGAGTGCGAGCGTCGCCGCTTCGCTGTACGGCGTGACCAGGTAGAACGCGGCCGGGAACGCGTTGAATCCGATCAGTGCGCCCCAGGCGGCGGCGCGGCCGAACCGCTTCGCGATCACTTCGCCGGTCCACAGCACGTTGATCGCGATCGCCGCGATCAGCGCGAGCAGGAGCAGCGCGTTGTCGCTCGCGAGCGGTGTGATCGACGAGACCACACCACCGACGATGCCCCATGCCGGGAGCCAGCCGAGGCCGCAATCGAGGAGCTGGTCGTCGGTCGCGTCGCTCGGGCATGCCGTGAGGCCACGCTCCGCGGTCGCGATGTAGTGCTGCGCATCGAACCGCGACACCGCGAGGCGATCCCAGTGATGCGGCTGGCGCGGCGACGAGCGCAGCGTCGAGGCGTCCGGGTCCGAGAAGAACGGCGCCTCGGCGGCCGAGTTGTTGAACGGCAGACCGAGGCGGCGATGCGACGCGTGCGTGAACGCCGCGAGGTGGAGGCAGACGAGGACGACCGCGAGGCAGACCCGCACCGGCAGCGTCGCGGCCAGAGCGTCGACGCGAGCGACGAGGGCTCGGCGGAGCTGGGTCAGATCCGGAAACACTGCGTAGCTTGTATCACGCGGCGCGCCGGGACCGTTCGGCGAGCTGGAGCACGCCGCCGCACGCGCCGACGATCAGGTGAGCGAGCCATAGCGCGAGCGACGCCGCGACCGCATCGGACTCGGGCATGTGAAACAGGCTCGCACCGAGTGCGATGTACACCGCTTCGCGCGCGCCGGCACCGCCGACGGTGATCGGCAGGAACGTGGTCGCCGCGGCGAGCGGCACGATCAACAGCGACGCACCGAGCCCGACCGCGGGATCGACCGCGTGGAGCAGCACGAACCCGGCGAGTGCGACGAGCGCCTGGGTCAGCACCGAATAGACGACCGCGATCACGAACGCGATCGTCGAGGTCAGCGCCGGCACCCGCTCGGCGATCGTGCGCAACGGGCCGGGCAGGTACGGGGCGAGTCGCCGGGCGAACGGCAGCGCGAGCACCAGCACGAGCGAGCCCGCGATGCCGACGACGCTCCAGATCCACAGGTGCTGGGTGTCGACCTCGCCACCGGCGACGCCGAGCCCGATCGCGAGCAGCAGGAACACGCCGAACAAGCCGAGCGCGCGCTCGACGAGCACGACTGCGAGGCCGGCGGTCGCGCCGCGCTCGCCGAACACGTCGCGCGTGACCACGCCGCGCACGACATCGCCCGCAACCGCGCCGGGAAGGTAGTTGTTGTAGAAGAACGAGATGAAGTAGAGCACCGACGCACGCGCGAGCGACGGTCGGGTGTTCGCACCGTAGGCGACGAGCAGCGCCCGCCAACGCGCCGCACCGGCGACGACGTTCAGCGCGACGAGGCCGATCGCGAGGACGATCGCGGCGACCGAGATCCGCGAGAACGCGGCGCTCGCCTTGCCGAAATTGACGACGTGGATGATGTACGCGATGCCCGCGGCGGTGCCGCCCCAGCGCAAGACCCAGCCCCATCGCTGCCAGGGCGTGCGCGCGGGTTCCATGGACGCGCGAGGATGCCACATGTTACGGAGGGTCGTGGTGCGGCGATACATCACCGAGCGCGTGATCCTCGCGGTCGGTTGGGCGTGGTTCCTGATCTACGCGTACCCGGGCTACATGGCGTACGACTCGGCGTCGCAGCTCGCACAGGCGCGCGGGCTCGAGCCGCTCAACGATTGGCAGCCGCCGCTGATGGCGGTGATCTGGCGCGGCTTCGACGCGATCATCGCCGGACCGTTCCTCATGCTCGTCGTCCAGAGCGTGCTGTTCCTCGGCGGTTCCTACGCGCTGTTGGCGCGCGCGCTGCAGCCGCGGACCGCCGCGATCGTCGCCGTGATCCTGCTGGTCGCGCCGCAGAACATCACGGTGCTCGCGGTGGTCTGGAAGGACGCGCAGATGGCGGGCTTCTTGATCGCGGGGATCGCGGGGCTGTGCTCGCAGCGGCGCGGCTGGCGGATGTTCGGCTACGCGTGCCTGTTCCTCGCGACCGGCGTTCGCTACAACGCCGCGGCCGCGACGTTGCCGATCGTCTTGTTCCTGTTCGGCGATGGCGCGCTGAAATGGAAGCGCCTCGCGCTCGCGTGCGCCGCGTGGTTCGCGATCACCGTCGCTGCGTTCGCGACGAACGCGGCGTTGACCGAAGAGCACATGCATCCGTGGGCGGTCGGCGCCGCGCCGCTCGATCTCGCCGGCACGATCCGCTACGCGCCCGATCTCGACAACGCGCAGCTGCTTCGCGACACCGCCGGCGTGCCTTGGTATCGGACCGACAACCTCCAGCAGCGGATCCGCGACCACTACAAGCCGCAGAATCACATCCACGTGATCACGCTCGACCCCGACAAGATCATCGAGATGCCGACGACCGAGGCCGACCGCACCGCGATCGCGGCCGCGTGGAAGAAGCTCGTGTTCGCGTATCCGCTCGCGTACGCGCATCACCGGTGGTCGGTGTTCGTCGCGCAGCTTGCCGACAAGTCGCCGTATCCGGAGATCTACTCGCAGTTCACCTACCTCAACTACGAGGAGTCGCTCGGTCACCACGCGGTGCACTCGAAGCTGCAGCGCGCGTGGGTCGCGGCGATGCAGCGGCTCAACTGGACGCCGCTGTTCCACATCGGCTTGTACTTCGCGCTGAGCCTCGCGCTGCTCGGCCTGTGCTGGCGCGATCGGCTGACCGCGCTCGTGCTGACGAGTGGGATCGCCCACGAGCTCGGGCTCGGCGTCGCGGCGCCCGCCGTCGGCTATCGCTACGCGCAGTGGATGGTCGCGTGCGCGCTGCTCGGGCTCGTGTTCGCGTTCAAGTCGCGTCGCTAGCGAGCGTGGTCTCGCTATCGAGCGCGCCCTGCAACCGGCGCGTACCGCCCTCGTGATAGAGGCCCCAGCCGCCCGTGAGGAACTGGAGGATGACCTGCACGGTGTAGAGCAAGAACACGTACGCGGCGCCCGGCCCGATCACGATCGCCGTCGGGAAGTACATCGTCAGGCCGGCGTAGATGCCCGCCTGGAACAAGCCGAGGAGGCCCGGCGGGCCCGGGATCAAGATCGTGCAGCTCAGCATGCCCATCAGCGTGCAGGTCTCGCCGAACGTGATCGCGGAGCCATCCGCGTGAACGACGCCACACGCGTACGCGAGCAGCCACATACCGAGCGCGTTGCAGCCCCAGTACGCCGCGGTCTCCAGCATGAAGCCGAGGAAGTCGCGGCCGCGGCGGAACACGTGGAGGCCGTCCGCGAGGTGCGCGGCGAAGCCCGCGAGCTTGTCGGCGAGTGACTTCGAGACGAGACCGATCACGACCTCGGTCGCGCGCACGGCCCACGTACGCGCGAAGTAGAACACCGCGATCGTCACGAACGCGACGGAGAACAGGCCGAGCATCGCGAACCCGAGCATGCGCACGTGCGCGACGCTGATCCCCAGCGACACGACCTTCTCCGGAAGCGGCTGCAGCGTCGGCACCGCGAGCAGCGCGATCGCGAGCACGACGGAGATGAACAGGCCGTCGATCACGCGCTCCGCGACGATCGAGCTGGTCGCCGCGGTCATCGTCAGGACTGGCTGGCCCGGCTTGATGTCCTCGGGCCGGGTCCGCAGCATGTACGGCCGCGCGAGCTCGCCGAGGCGGAACGGCAACAGCAGAATTGCCATGAAGCCGACGCACGACACGGCAAACAACCGCATCTTCGGAACTTCGATGATCTGGCGGAGCAGGAACCGCCAGCGCACGCTGCGGAACCACGTCATCGCGAGGACGAGTGGGGCGTAGAGGGCGAGCGCGGCCCAGTGGACGCCGCCGAAATCGCCCTTGTCGGGGACCATCTTCAGCCCACCGGCGTGCACCGTGTAGAGCACGCCGGCGGTGATCAACACCGACGCGACGAGCTTCACGGCGTGACGGCGTACAAACCCGGGCATGGCCGTGGTTAATAACACGCTGTACTGCCAGCGGAAGTGGTAAGGAACGGCGCCGGTTGGTTGGACGCTCCAAATCGCTAGCCCCTGTGCTATCTCCGCGCAATGTCGGACACCGTTCGCCTCGAATTCACGCCCACGCCGGCGGTCGCCGCGGCGCGGTCGCACAACCGCTACGCGGTGTGCCCGGCGTGTCAGCGCGACGTCCCGAAGTACCTGTTTCACCGCGCCGGCGTGCGGTTCGTCCGCTGCGCGAGCTGCGACGCGGTCTACGTCAACCCGGCGCGCGAGCACCCGGTCAACAACTTCGACATCGCGAGGACGCAGCACCTCGAGAACCCTCGCGATCGCGAGCTGATGGTCTCCGACATGGCCGCGCTGCTCGAGCGCGTCGCGGCCGATCACCAAGAGCTCACCGGTGCGCCGCTTCGCCGCACGCTGCTGCTCGGTCGCTACCTGCCGGAGTTCGCCGCGCTCGGCGCCGACATCGGCCTCGATGTCCCCGAGATCCACGACGACGTGTTCGCGAAGCTCGCGCTCGATAGCGACATCCGGCCGTTCGCCCCGGTGCTCCAAAAAGTCCCACAGGTCGTGATTCTCCAGGAGCTTCTGGAGAGCTGTAGCGACCCGGGCGCGGTCGTCGCGAAGCTCGTCGCCGCGCTGCCGCCGTCGACGCTGTTCGTGGTCACGTACACGAATGCGGACTCGCTGCCCGCGCGCGTGCTGCGCCGGAACTGGGCTCAGTTCTTCGGGACGAAGTCGTCGTACCTGTCGACCGGCAATCTCTCGATGCTGCTCGGTCGCCACGGCCTCGTGCTGAAGCGCCAGTACCCGATGCCGGTCACCCGGACCGCCGGTTACGTCGCCGAGATGGCGGAGCGCCTGTTGCCGAACATGGGGCTCGCGACGATCGCGAAGGCGACGCCGCTCCGCGACGTCCGCGTGCCGGTGCGCGCGGGCAATCGCGTCGCCGTGTTCGGCCGCAGCCAGATCGCGACGTCGACCGAGAAGCTGTCGATCATCCTTCCGGTGTTCAACGAGCACCGGTTTGCCGCGCAGGTGATCGACACGGTGCTCGCGAAGGAGCTGCCGATCGATCGCGAGGTCATCATCGTCGAGTCGAACTCGACCGATGGCACGCGCGAGATCGTCCAGCGCTACGAGAACCACCCCGGCGTCCGCGTCGTCTACGAGGATCGCCCGCGCGGCAAGGGTCACGCCGTGCGCACCGGCCTCCAGCACGTCACCGGCACGATCGTCCTCATCCAGGACTCGGACTTCGAGTACGACATCGAGGACTACGACGCACTGCTCGAGCCGCTGCTCCAGCGCAAAGCGATGTTCGTGCTCGGCTCGCGCAGCCTCGGTCTCGACGACTGGAAGGTCCGCAAGTACGACTCGACGCCGATCCGCGGCGCGCTGCTCAACTTCGCGCAGGTGATGTTCGCGAAGACCTACAACGTGCTGTACCAGCAGCGCGCGACCGACGTGAACACCATGTTCAAGGTGTTCCGCAGCGAGTGTCTCGACGGGCTCGATCTCCACTCGAACGGGTTCGAGCTCGACATCGAGCTCGCATGCAAGCTCGCGCGCAACGGCAACTCGCCGATGGAAGTGCCGGTCAACTACATCGCGCGCGGCTTCGAAGACGGCAAGAAGATCCGGTTCTGGCGCGACGCGGTGCCGTCGTACTTCGCGCTGTATCGTTATCGCTTCACGAAATGAAGGCGTGTTAGGGAGCTATCGTGCGACTGCGTGAACGTGTGGGGCGGCTGGTCACGGAGCGGGTGATTCTGGTCGCCGGGTGGATCTGGTTCCTGGCCTACGGCTACCCGGGCTACATGAGCTACGACTCGGCGTACGAGCTCGCCCAGGCTCGTCACGTCGAGAAGATGAACGACTGGCATCCGCCGGTGTTCTCGCTGCTGTGGCGCTACACCGATTGGCTGTTCGCGGGACCGTTCCCGATCCTCGTGATCCAGAGCATCGTGTTCGTGATCGGCGTGCGCGCCCTGCTGCGCGGCGTTTTGCCCGGGCGCGCCGGCGCGATCGTGACGATCGCGATCTTGCTCGCGCCACAGACCGTCGTCGTCGTCGGTGTGATCTGGAAGGACGCGCTGATGGCCGGCTGCGTGATGTGCGGCATCGCGTGTCTGTTCACCGAACGCCGGCCCTGGCGAATCACCGGCTACGTCCTGATCTTCCTCGCGACCGCACTGCGCTACAACGCCGCCGCGGCGACGCTGCCGATCGTGGTCCTCCAGTTCGGCTGGAAGACGGCGATGCCGAAGTGGCGGCGCTTCGCGCTCGGGAGCGCGCTGTGGGTCGCGATCGCGCTCGGCGCGGTTCTCCTCAACAGCCACTACGTCCAGGTGAAGAAGTATCCGTGGCAGGTCAGCGTCGCGATGCTCGATATCGCCGGCACGATCCGCTACGCGCACCACCTCGACAACGACCAGCTGCTCGCCGACACCCCGGGCGTGCCGTGGCACAAGACCGACAAGATCCAGATCCGGGCGCGGAGCTGGTACTCGGCGTACAGCAACTTCCTCACGCTCACCCAGGAGCCCGGGCAGATCTTCGACTACCCGACGACCGACGAGCAGATGGAGGCGTTGACCCAGGCCTGGAAGAAGATGGTGTTCTCGTACCCCTTCGCCTACCTGCGTCACCGGCTCGGCATGTTCTACGCGCAGCTGAAGATCGACGACGGCCTCGTGTGGGCCGAGTTCAACGACCCGGTGTTCATCGACATCCTCAACCATCGCGCGATGCACTCGAAGTTCCAGCGCGCGTGGGTCGACGTGATGTTCAAGCTCGAGGGCACGTTCGTGTTTCGAACCTCGTTCTACTTCTTCCTCGCGATCTTGCTGCTGCCACTCACCCGCGGCGATCGCCTCGCGCAGGTCCTGCTCGCGAGTGGGCTCCTCTACGAGATGGGTCTCCTCGTCGCGGCGCCGGCGATCGGCTATCGCTACTCGCAGTGGCTGGTCGAGTGCACGCTGATCGCGCTCGTGCTCACGTTCGTGCGGCGCTACCGGACTTCAAAACACGACGTGGACCGTCGAGAACATCACGAAGCAGTAGTCGGGTTTGCAGGCGAGTAGCCAGTACGTGCCGCTGGTCCACGGCTCGTAAGCCAGGTCCGGGCTCGAGCTCTTGCCGAGCAGCTTCGGCGGATCGCCGACCTCGGTCGCGTAGATGTCCCAGTCGCCGACGAGGTTCTTCGGCAAGATCACCTTGCGCGCGCTCGACCGGCCGGCGCGCCCGATCTTCGCGACGTAGCCCTCCAGCGTGCCGTCCTTCCAGCGCGCGACGTAGAGCGTCGGACGCGGTAGCGGCGGGTTGCTGCCGAGGAACGATGCGGTCAGGTCGATCGTCTTGAAGTGCGAGCCGGACTCGCGCTGGGCGTCGGTGATCACGTCGAGGAATGCGTGCTGGATCGCACCGACATCGCGGCCGAGCCACGGCTTCATGTCGAGGTGGTCGAGCTCGTCGAGGCAGACCGGCGGCTCGATGTCGTAGTGCATCGTCAGCTTGACGTCGCTCATCCCGAGCGGTTTCCACTGATCGCCACCGCGGAACAGCACCCGGTCGAGCCCGAAGTACTGCGCGATCATGTCGTCTTTCTTTTGATCGCGGGCGTCGTCGCCGAGCGTCCACCAGTTCTCGCCCATCTGATCGAACGACGTCGCGGTGTACACGCCGCCGGGCTTCGTCGCGGCGAGCTCGACCAGGCGGCGGTCCGCCTCGCGCGCCATCCGGCGATACAGCGGCACGGTGCGCGCGATCGCGTAGCCACTCGAGATCACGCCGAGCACGAGGAACGGGACGAAGCTGCGCGGCCGACTCAGGAACGCGCGGATCACGCCCAGCACCGCCGCGAGGGTCAGGATGCCGGCGTGCAGGTAGAACCGCGGGCCGAGCTTCGGCGACGCGAACACGGTGATCGTGATCAAGGATGCCGCGAGAAACGCGACGGCGAGGAACCGCAGCGCCGGCACTTCCACACTGCGATCGTCGGATCCGCTCTCCATCCCGAACGCGACGGCCAGCAATGCGATGATCAGGCTCGGCGCGATCGCTTCGAGCAAGCCGAGATAGATCTCGGCGTTGCCCGCCAACCCGCGAACCAGGACCTGTTGGACCGCGGAGTAGTGCTCGGCCAGACCCTCGTAGCGCTGACTCTGGCCCGGCGCGAAGAAGATCAGCGCGTAGCCGACGATCGCACCTGCGATCCCGACCCACACGAGGGGCCGGCTATCGCGATGCCGGCGCCAGCGCCAGATCGCCCAGCCCAACGGCAGCGCGATCAGGGTCGGCCCGGTGTGCTCGTTACACATGCCCGCGACGACGCCGAGCGCGAAGTACGCGGCGAGCTTCCCGACGCTCGCCGTCTTCCAGCCGAGTCGCATCGGCACGAGGAACCACAGCTGGATCGCGATCGCCCAGATGTAGTTCGTCGCGTAGGCGCGACAGAACATGTACGCCGGCATGTTCGGCGACACGAACCACATCATCCCGATGCCGATCGCGATCGTCGCGAGGTCGCGGTTGTTCGCGCGCTGGGGCAACCGACCGGCGCCGACCGCGAACCCGCCGATCAGGATCGCGAAGAAAGCGAGCGGCGTCACGATCTCGCCGACACCGACCAGCTTGTACGCGAAGTACGTCATCGGCTGGCCGATACGCGGGTTCGACGTCGTGTACTGCTGGTGCCAGAACTGCAGGAACCGGCCGAACGAGAACGGCTCGGCGCCGGTATCGCGCGACACGTTCCATGCGTCGAACGAGTACGGCTCGTGATGAACGACGTACGCGATGTGCAGACACGTGATGACGACGTACGCGCAGAACAACACGCGCAGCGCGCGAACGGCACGCGGGCTCATGGACGCCGGTCCTACCACGATCGCCCTTTAGCGAGCGACCTCTTGGAGCTCCACCATGCGGCGGAACTGGCCATTCGGCCGGGCAGCAAGCTCGTCGAACGCTCCATCCTCGACCACCTTCCCATTCGATAAGACATAAACGCGATTCGATCCTCGGATCGTCGATAGGCGATGCGCGATGATCACGATCGTCATCTGACCCTTGAGCTGGTCGATACTCTGCTGGATCGCCAGCTCGGACTCGGAGTCCAGTGCGCTCGTCGCTTCGTCTAGCACGAGGATCTGCGGCGAACGCAGCAGCTCGCGCGCGATCGCGAGGCGCTGGCGCTGGCCACCCGAGAGCTTCACGCCACGATCGCCGACCTGGGTGTCGAACCCCTTCGGCATCTGCTCGATGAACTCGAGGCAGCGCGCGCGCGTCGCGGCATCGCGGATCTGTTCGATCGTGTAGTTCTCGGACCACAGCGCGATGTTCGCGGCCACCGTGTCGTCGAACAACGCGGCATCTTGTGGCACGTAGCCGACGCGCGCGCGGAGCGTCGCGAGGTTCATCGTAGAGAGGTCCTTGTCGTCCATCAGCACGCGACCGCTGCTCGCCTTGAGCGTGCCGGTCATCAGATCGACAAGCGTCGACTTGCCCGCACCGCTGCCGCCGACGAACGCGACCGTCGTGTTGACGGGGATCCGGAGGTCGATGTTGGTGAGGACCTCGCGGCCGGTTCGATACGAGAAGCTCACGTGATCGAACACGATCGCATCGCGAAGCCCGGTGAACGGCTCGGCGCCATCGGGCTCCGCGGCGCGCCTGGTCTCTTCGGTGACCTCGTTGACGAGATCGACGCTGCCGATGTAGCCGATGAAGCCCTGCCAGGTGGTCTGGAGGACGAACACCTCGTTCATCATCCGGAAGAAGTAGAGCAGGATGATGAACAGCGACGCGATCTCCGCGCCCTGGATGACCGCGCGGAAATAGAGCAACCCGGCGAGCATGACCACCATGATCGGTTGCGACATGGCGAGTCCGAATGCACTCGCCGACGACGCCTTGAAGTCATTGTCGAGAATCCGCTCGGAGGTGTCCCAGACGCGCTTCTCGAACCGGCTATAGGAGCCAGTTGCCCGGAGGTACTTGAAGGCGTGCAGGACCTGGATCAGCAGGCTCGTCAGACCGGCGGACTCCTTCGTCACGATCAGCGAGTAACGCCGGATGATGAAGCCGGTCACCCGGGTGATACCGATCATCACGAGGCCGATCACGATGCAGACGGCGCTGAGTCGCCAGTCGAGGAAGCACACCATCAGGAACAGCAGGCCCGCGCTCAGCGCCGGCGACAGGGCGCGGATGAAGTACAGGAAGCCGCCGCCTGCACGATTCACCTCGTTGATCAGAAAGTTCGTGTAGAACCCGGCGTTCATCGACGAGACATGCTGGTAATCGGCCACCGCAAGTGCATCGAGCGCTTCGCGGCGCAACCTCCGAAGCACGCGTCGCGACAGCTCGAACTGGTAGCGCAGGGTGACGTACTGGAGCAGGCCCTTCACCACGAAGAGCCCCATGATCAGGGGCAACACGCTCGCCGGCGTCGTGCTGATGTGAAGGAATGCGAGGACGTGTGTGATCGTCGATGCAGACGCATCGCTACTCGCGCTTCCCGTCTGGAACAGCGGATAGAACAGCGCGATACCGATGCCCTCCGCGTAGGTCATCACGAGCGTCAGGGCGACGAGGATCAGGATCCGACCGCCGGCATATCCCCAGAACTGGCGAAAGTAGCGTACGACGAGGGAAGGCAGCGGACCCGGCAAGGCGGCCATGGTACATCACCGCGGCTTGGTCACTGCGCGTCGTGTCCTCGACAAAATGTTCGGTGCGTTGCGCCGTCACGGGCTCGGACTTGCCCGCTTGCAGGCGCTTCATCCCGCGGTCGACCGCGCCGTGCGGACCGCTCGCCGCAAGCTCTACACGCGGCAATTCTTCGCGGCCGGTCCGCGTCGGCGTGGCGAGCCCGGCGGCCGCACCTTCGTCCTGTTCAATCACTGCTACGACCTCGATATCGAGGCGCTCTGCGCGGCCAACACGCCGCACACGCTATGGGTCCTGGATCCGTTCGCCCTCTTCACGGACGTCCACTATTTCTTCCCGCCCGGGCAGCGCGATATCGACAGCGTCTACGGCAGTGAAGGAATGCGCGCCGCGATCTCGCGGTTGAAGGATGCCTACGTGCGCGACCTCGCGCGGAGGCTCGTCGCCGAGATCGGGATCGATGCGTTGATCACGCCGGCCGATACGTTCTACTACCTGCGTCCGCTGATCGAGGAGCTCGCGGCGCGTGGCGTGCCCACGATCGTTCAGGACAAAGAGGGCACGATCGCTCCGAGTCCGATCATGGACGAGCACGCACGCGTGCTCGCGGAGCGCTACCCACCGATCGGTGACGCGTACTTCTTCTGGAACGAAACCGTGCGCGAGTTCTGGGCCCGCGTCGGACTTCCGCCGGAGCGCGCACGCGTGCTCGGCCAGCCGAGGTCGGACTTCTTTTTTCACCGCGAGCGATGGCCGGCGAAAGAATCGCTGGGCCTCACCACGGGCAAACAGCTGCTCGTGATCTTCACGTACGACGCCGATGTCTACCTGCGCGTCACCGAAGCATTGCCGGACCGGCCGTGGAAGCCGATGCGCGACGCGCTCCACGCCATGGTCAAGCAGCTCGCCGCCGAACGGCCCGAGCTCGAGATCGTCGTGAAGGCACATCCGCAGCAGGCGGAGCTCGCCGAGGTGATCGAAGAGCTCGCGGATGCGCCTCCGAATGTCACCGTGATGACGGGCGCGAAGAGTGCGAGTCATCTCCTCGTCCATGCCGACGCGATCATCGGCTTTCAGAGCACGGTGATGATCGAAGCGATGCTCACGACCGCGCCGGTGATCTACGCGGGCTGGGGCGACGTCCACGCGAAGCACGCGCCGAGCCTCATTCCGATCGATCGCTCGGGCGGCGTGGAGCTACCAAAGGATGCCGCGGACCTCGCGCGCTTGACCCGCGCAGCGCTCGCGGGCGAGCTCGCGCCATCCGGCGACAAGCGGCGCGCGCGCAAGGCGTTCACGGATCGCTACTTCTTCGCCGCCGACGGCGAAGTCTCCGCGCGCGTGCTAGCAGCGGCCGCCGACGTCGCGGCGGTCAGTTCCGCGCGAAGTGGATCGCGGCCATCGACCCGAGCCTGAGCAGATTCGTCGTTCGCGACACGCCATCGAAGAACCGGTAGACCCCGCGCCAGGCCGTGGGTCGGCTGACGAGCCACGGTGGCGCGAGATACGGGGGAACCTCCCACCACGTCCGCGACACGACGCGGTACGCGCGGCGATTCGCGATCTCCGAGATCCGGCGCATGTCGAGCCAGTCGGGTCGGGTCCCCGTGTACTCGACGCGCTGCACGAGGTCGAACTTGGCGAGCACGCCGAACAGGAGGTTCGTCAGTGGCTCGACGATGACCAGATCGTCGAAGTTGTGCTCGAGCAGCGCGTCCAGCGCCGCATGGGCATCGGGAGCATGATGCAGCGCCTGGAACACGAGCCCGGCATTGCGCTCGCCGCGCGGTGCAGGGCAGCGGCTGAACTCGGAAGCGAACAGGCCGAGCTCGCCGGGATAACTCTCCAGTGCGCGCGCGATCAGCGCGGTCGCCGCGGGCGAGATGTCGCTGGCGAACACCTGCGCGAACGAGCGATGGCGCAGGAGCAAGCGCAGGTCGAAGCCGGTACCCGCGCCGAGTGCGTACAACCGATCGCGGTTCGCAGGGATCATCTCGTCGACGACGCGGACGACCCACCGCATCTGCTCGGTGAGGAGGGGATTCCAGTCCTCCTTCTCGAGCATGCGTTCGACATAGCTGTCGGGAAACGTGTTGCCTTTGATCTCACCCAGGTTGGTCGCGTCGAGGTGATCCGGAATCAGGAAGGACAGCACGCCGCTGTCGTCGCGATAGGTCGTGCCACAGCGCTCGCATCGCGCGATGGCGTGCTCGGCGACGAGCTTGCCACCGCGGCAGTTCGGGCAGACGAGCGCGGACGTCAGATCCGCGAGTGCGAGGAGCTTCATGCGTGACTCATCGTGGCGAGATTCTTCGCATAGACGCGGCGGAGCATCGGCTTCGAGTTTTCCGACGGCAGCCGGTCCATCGCGAACAGCAGCGCGTCCGGTAGTCCGCGCATCGCAAACTCGCTGCGCGCGGAGCCACGCGCGGCGAGCTCGACGCTGCGGCGAGCGACGATCTCTCGCGTCGACGCATCGAGCAGCCGATGTTCGACGCGCCGCGCCTGCGTGCCCGGGTTGTACTGGAGCACCTCGAGGCGCTCGAGCCCGCGCGTCGTGATCCACTGCGAGCTCTCGAACGGCTCGCCGAGGCGATTGTGCGCGCCGATCTGGCTCAGCGGATGAACCTGCGCGACCGAGCCACCGCCGGTGTAGAACACGAAAAATTGCGAGTAGGCCGCGCCGAGCTCGCGATACGTGACCCGGCGCGGATGGCGCGGCGTGATCTGCACGGTGACGATGCCGTACGGCGACGACACGCCGCGAAGCGCGAACAGTCCCGACACGTCGACCGCATGCGCACCGAACTCCGCGAGCGCGAGCGAGTGGCGCAACACCCGTCGCCCGGCCGGCGAGAAGAACTCGAGCTGGGCGATCGCATCGGTCTGCTCGTGGGCGAGCAGAAACGAATAGAAGTTGTTGAGCCCGACATACGAGCGCGTCGAGCCGTCGGCGACGTACATCACGGCGACCGGCGGCGCCTGGGGGAGGCGCGTCGGCAGCTTCGCCTTGAGCTCCTGCAGCGACTTCACGAGGCGCGGCGGGAGGCGCTGGACGAGGACTCGCTCGAGGTTCGCGAGCGCGCTCATCCTCGCGCTCCGAACAGCGCGCTGTCGCGCAGCCGTTGCAGCATCGTCGCGCGCGCCGGTCCGCGCATCGGCGGCGCGTAGTAGTCGGGCGGCAGCGAGTGCTCGAGCCCGATCGCGCCGCTCGCGGTATCGCGCACGATCGTGAGTGGCACGACCGTCGCGTTCTCGCACAGGCCGTAGAAGCAGGCGAACGCCGGGGCCGCGCCAAGCTTCACGCCGCGGCGCTCGAGCTGGTCGCGCATGCTCAGCGTGCGCGGCACGAACGCCGGCACTTCCTCGGTCCATTCGATCGATCCATGATCGCCGACGAGGCGGCACTGGAGACGAGCCGGTCGGCTGTACCCAGGGTCCGAAGACGCGTTGAGCACGCTGAGCATGCTGTCGAGCGTCGTCGACGCGTAGTACTTCGGCGCCTGGATCAGCGTGGTCGACTTCGGCGAGAACACCGGATGGTTGAACGGCCCGGTCTGGTACAGGATGCCGGCGGCGAGCCCGTCGGGCCGGTAGTACTCGACGTAGTGATCCTGGACCGAGGCGAGGAACATCAGCTCGTCGCGATCGACGTCCGCGGTCGGCTCGGTCAGGCGCGTCGGGACGAGGTGAAACACGAGCGCGATGTCGTGGTCGGTCTCGTACGGTGCGCAGTCGATCGCGAGCCGCGCGTCGGCCGCTAGCACGCCGATATTCTCGACGAAGCGCGTGCGCCCGGCGCCGGCCTCGTAGATCGAGAGATCGACGCGATAGTCGGTGCGGAGCTCGGGCCGGAGATGGCTCTTGTTCGCGAGCGCGATGCGGGTCGCATAGCCGAGCGAGCGCAGCGTGCGGACCTGAAACGTATGGATCGCCGAGACGGGGCAGTCCTTGATGATCATCGCAGCGTCCTTCGCCACGCGATGTAGTTGCGCGCACGCCGCGGCAGGCCGAGCGGATCTTCTCGCAACGCGGCGAGCGTGAGCCGCGCGAGCTGTGCGCCCCGCGCGACGCGCGCGCGATATCCGCCGTGAAGCGGATAGTACGCGGCCGAGCGCAGCGGGTTGACCACGCGCAAATAGCGGTGAACCTCCTCGGGGTCCTCGAAGAACTGGGTCGCATCGAACGGCTCACCTTCGAACCTGGCGAGGTGACCGAACTGGTCCTGCGACGAGCTCCAACCGTCGTAACGATGCGCGACCTGGCGAAAGCCATAGCGCGCGAGCATCTGATCGAATGACTTCACCGTGAACAGCGAGTAGTGCGCCGAGTTCATCCACAGCTTCGACATCGTCGTTCGGTTGTGGCGATAGGTCGGTAGCGCGGTGAACACGTAGCCGCCGGGGCGCATGATCTTGGCGAGGCCGCGCATCATCGACGCGAGGTCCGCGACGTGCTCGAGCGCGTGGTGCGAGAAGGCGAGGTCGATGTCGCGAACTTCGATCGTCTCGTCGAGCACCCGCTGCTGGGTGTGGCGCAATCCGTAATGGCGTTGCCCGAACTCGAACAGCGCGCGGTCGGGCTCGACGCCAAACGGCGTGAACCCGCGCTCCGCCCACAGCTTCAGCGCGACGCCATAGCCACAGCCGATATCGAACACCGCACCGGACCGAAGTCCCGAGTGCTCGAGCGTGAACTCGATCTCGTCCGCGTACGCGCTCCGGTTCGTCGCGACCAGCTCGTCGGGATCTCTCTCGACGGAGTGAGGGTGGTATTGGCCAGACAGATAGTAGGCGTCGAGCGTCGCGGCACTGGGGCGTGGGTTCTGATGAACGAAGCCGCAGCGACCGCAGATCTTCCACTCGCTCTTCGCGAGCCCCGCGTAGATCTCTCCGTAGCCGCGAATGTTGCCATCCGCGTCGGGAATCGTGACGGGCAGGAAGCTCGCGGTCTCTCCGCACAGCGGGCACGGAATGGCTTCGAGCTGGGCCATCAGCCGTGCTCCTCGACGAACAGCTTCGAGCACAGGAAGTAGAACAGGAACTTGCTCTGGCTGTTCGGCAAGAACGCCTTGTCGAGCAGATCGACGATCTTGTCGCGGCGGACGAGGTCCCAGATCGGGCTCGGGGCGAGGAGCTGTTCGCGGGTCGCTGGATCGCTCGGGTTCAGGAACTCGAAGATCGGCGCGTTGAACCCGACCTTGGTGCGGTTGTCGAGGATGTTATCGGGCGCGATGCCTCGCATCGAGTCGCGTAGCACCGACTTCGCATATCCATCGCGCATGAGGTGGCGCGTCGGGATGCGCGAGCTCCACTCGAACAGCGAGCGATCGAGGAACGGCGAGCGGTTCTCGATCGAGTAGTACATCGCGTTGAGGTCGTCCTCGTGCAGGATGACCGGCACCGCCTCGTGGAACAGCTCGTTCAGCATGCGGTTACGCAGGGTGCTCGCGGTGTAGGCGGTCTCCGCGAACGGCTCGTGCCACGGCTCGTGTAGATACTCGGCGAAGCCGGCCGCATCGAGATAGATGTGATCGCGAAAGCCCGGATCTGCGGCGAACAGGTCCGGGTTCGACAGGAACGGGTTGCGCACGACCGGCTTGACGTGCTCGATCCACGCCGCTCGCGCCGCCGGATCGCGCGTCTCCGCGAGGTACGCGAGGTAGTGGTCGTAGTAGCCGGTGAACAGCTCGTCGGCCGCGGTACCGCTCACCGCGATCCGGTAGCCGTGCTTCGCGATGCTCTGCATCAACAGCCAGTGCGCGTAGTACGTGATCGTGTAGACCGGCGCGTCGTGATAGCGCACGAGCTCGCGCAAACGGTCGAGGAAGTCGGTCGTATCCGTCGGGATCGACGTGTGGCGCAGGCCCAACGCCTCGACGGCACCGGCGACGAGCGCCGACTCTTCATAGCGCGCATCCTGCGACGCGATCGTAAAGCCGTGGACGTCGTAGCCGAGCTCGCGCTTGGCGATCGAGATCAGCGAGTTGGAGTCGACGCCCCCCGACATGCAGAACGCGATCGGTACGTCGGCGCGCAGGCGGAGCTCGACCGAGCGAATCAAGCGCTGCCGAGTACCTGCGACGGCCTCCTCGCGCGACATCTCGACCTGCTCGAATACCGGCTCCCAATAGCGCGTCGTCCGCGGCTTGCCTTCGATCGGGACCTCGAGCATCGCGCCGGCCGGGACCTCCTGGAGGCCCTGGAAGAAATGCTTCGGCTGCTTGTAGAGCGCCTTGTAGCCGTTGACGAGGTAGCGCTTCAGATGGTCGGTGTCGATCGCGAGCGCACGACCGCGCAGCGACGCGATGAACTTGACCTCGGAGCCGAACGTGAGGCGATCGCCATCATCGACGAGGTAGAGCGGTTTCTCCGCGAAGCGATCGCGCGAGAGCAGCAGCGTCCCCGTGTCGCGGTCGAACGCCGCGAAGGCCCACATGCCTTCGGCCTTGTCGAGCGCCGTGCGCGGACCGAAGTGGCGAAGGGCTCGCGCGAGGACTTCCGTGTCGGACGTCGTGTGGAACGTGAAGCCGGCGCGCTCGAGCTCCGCCTTGAGCTCGACGTAGTTATAGATCTCGCCGTTGAACACGATCGTCGTCGCGTCGACATCGAACGGCTGGCTCGCGCGAGGATCGAGATCGACGATGCTGAGCCGGCTGTGCAGGAGGTCGATGTGGCGACCGGCGCGCGTCGTGAACGCACGATGCCCGACGTGATCCGGCCCGCGGCGCCGCATCAGCTGGAGCGTGCGTTCGATCCGGTCGCCCGGAATAGGTTCGGGGCCGGTCGAGCCAGCGATGCCACACATCAGTCGACGTCCTTTTCCGTGATCGCCTCGCCGGTCTTCACGTCACGTGCAAGCGTGCGTTCGACGACGCGGCGCTCTTCGCCGGGCGGAAGGCCGATCGCCGGCCGCACCCACATCAAGTCGGTCGCTGCGAGCCGATGGCCACGCGGCAAGTCGCGCGCGGCCGCGATCGATCGGCGTGCCGGCGTGATCGTCGCCTGCTCGCTCGCTTGCACGGTCTTCGTCGCTGTACCGAGCAGCGTCTCGACCCGGCGAACGCCGTCGACGATCTGGCGCATCTCCGCCGGATCGGCGCTCAGCTGGTGATCGCGGAACGCGGAGAAGTTCTTGTCGAGCGTGAAGTGCTTCTCGAGGATCCGCGCGCCGATCGCCGCGGCCGCGAGGCACGCGTCGGGCGTCAACGTGTGATCCGACCAGCCGACGGGACATCCGGTCGCCGCGGCGAGCGTGGGAATCGCGCGCAGGTTGACCTCGGTAGCGGGCACCGGATAGGCGGCGATGCAGTGGAGCAGGGCGAGACGGCCGGCGGCGCCCTTCGCATTCGCGAATTCGACGACGCGCTGGACGTGCGCGAGATCGGCCATGCCGGTCGAGATGATCACCGGCTTGCCCGAGCCGCTGACGTACTCGATCAGCGGCCAGAAGTTGTTGTCGCCCGATGCGACCTTCCAGACCGGCACGATCGAGGCGAGGAACTTCGCGCTCTCGAGGTCGAGCGGCGTCGAGAAGAAGATGATGCCGCGCGAGTGCGCGAGCTCGGCGAGCTTCGCGAACTGGGCCTGGGTGAGCTCGAACTTGGACAGCCGCTCGAACCGCGCCGGATCCGCGTTGCTCGTGAACAGGCGAGTCTGGAACGTCTGGAACTTCACGGCATCGACGCCCGCATCGGCGGCGGCTTCGACCATCCTGCAAGCGACGTCGAAGTTGCCCTCGTGGTTGTTGCCGATCTCGGCAACGATCAAGATCTTCTCGGCGAGGTCGTGATTGGCGATCTTCATGGGCGGTGGAGGTGCAGCACGTACTGGCTGCGCGCGAGCTCGTAACCGAGCTTGGTGTACATCCGGATCGAGGGGACGTTCACGACCTGGGTACCGACGATCCGCGGCATTCCAGCGTAGCGCTGCGCGAACGCGGCGCACAGTGCGGACCCGATGCCCTGGCCGTGCGCATCGGGCGCGACTGCGACGAGATCGATCGCGGCCGTGCCATGCGAGACGAGCGCAGCGAGGAAGCCCGCCGGCTTGCCCTTGAAGTGGGCGACCAGCAGCGCGTCGCCGCGTTGCTTGCGCACGTAGTTCGCGATCCATTCGCGCTTCACGTGATGGGCGACTTCGAGCGGGACCTGTGGATCGAGGTGGAAGCGCGAGTAGCGGAACGCCGAGCCCGCGATCGCGAGCACGGCTTCGCCATCCGCATCGCTGCACTCGCGGACCTCGATCGCGGTCTTCACCTCGACCTCGTGGGTCAGCTCGAACGTCACCGCCGTATCGATCACCGCGAAGCCGGCCGAGGTGAGCGTCCGGACGTCGGCGACTCGATCGGTGGCGACCTTCGCGAAGTAGAACCCGGGCATCCGGACGAGCTCGTCGATCGCGCCGCTGCCATCGACGCGCCACACCGGGCGCGCCATCACGTCGGAGAGCCACGCATCGCGCTGCGCCGAGAAGCTCATCGTTTCGCCAGCACCGCGCGCAGGCCGTCGGCGATCTGCTTCATCTCGGCGACGCCGAGGTGCGGGCCGACGGGCAGCGCGATCGAGCAATCGCTGATCTCGGTCGCGACCGGGTAGGCATCGCCCGCGTAGCCGTACTTGTCGCGGTAGTACTTCATACGCGGCACGGGCTGCGGGTAGTAGATGCTGGTGCCGATGCCGCGAGCATTGAGCTCGCCGATGATCTCGTTGCGCTGCGCGCCGTACTTGCCCTCGAGCACTGCGACCGCGCAGTAGTGGCTGTTGACGGCGTGCGCGTGTTGGCTGTCGAGCACGCGAACGTGATCGATCGACGAGAGCTCGTGCTTCAGCGCCTTGAAGTTGACGGCGCGCGCTTCGAGCAAGCGCGGGAGCTTCGCGGTCTGGGTCCGGCCGAGCGCGGCCTGCATCTCGCTCATCCGATAATTGAGGCCGAGCGACGGCACTTCGTACATGCCCGGGATCGAGCGCTCGCTGTGCGTGCGATCGACGCCGAACGCACGGAGTCGCGCGACCTGTGCCGCGAGCTCGGCGTTCTTCGACAGGAACATGCCGCCTTCGCCGGTCGTGATGTGCTTGACCGGATAGAAGCTGAACGTGCCGTAGTCGCCGAACAGGCCGACGTGCTTGCCCTTGTAGCGACCACCGATCGCGATCGCGCAGTCCTCGACGAGCTTCAGCTGCTTGCGCTCGCACAGCGCGACGATCTCGTCCATCTCGCACGGGATACCGACGAAGTGTACGAGGCCGACCGCGCGCGTCCGCGGCGTGATCGCGGCTTCGATCGCTGCGGCGGTGAGGTTACCCGTTGCCGGATCGGGATCGACGAGCACCGGCTTCGCGCCGACCCACTCGATCGCGTGGACGGTCGCGACGTGGGTGCACGCCGGCGCGATCACCTCGTCGCCGGGCCCGAGCTTCATGTGGAGATAGGCGAGGTGGAGCGCCGCCATGCACGAGCTGACCGAGACGCAGTTCGCGCCCGCGCCGAGGAACGATGCGAACTCGTGCTCGAACGCTTTGCACTCGGGCCCATGCGTGAGGATGTGCCCGTTCAACACGCGCATCACGGCTTCGCGGTCGACGTCGGTGATATCGGGGCGGCCAAACGGGATTTCGGTCATACGTACTCGATCGGTTGGGGTTGAGCGGTCGCCAACGCGCGGTCGGCGGCAAGACAAGCGGTGATCACGGCGTACTCGTGGCGCGCGGCAGGCGCCGGGTCTCCACCAGCCGCGATCTCGGCGAGGAAGTGGGGAACGAGATCGCCCTTCGTCGCGGCGACAGGAGCGAGGTCGATCTTCTGCGGCGGGCCGCCCGGGTCGCGCTGGACGTGGAGCCGGGCACCGGCATCGTCGTGGATGAACGTCGCCTTCGTTCCGAACACGCGGACGACGTGCTGGTGCTTGTGGACGCTCGCGAAGTTCGCGGTGATTCGCCCCACGATCCCTGAAGCCAGCTCGTACGTCGCGGCGGCGAAGTCGAGATAGCGGAACGCGCTCGCACGCGTCGCGATCCGGTTGCCCGCAGCGGTCACGCGCACCGGCGCTTCGTCGAGCAGCCACATCATCAGATCGATCAGGTGAACGCCGCCGCCTTGGATCACCGAGTAGTCGTCGACGCCCGTGCGCCAGCCATCGGTGATCTTGTGGAGCCGGCCGTACAGGTAGTCGCCGTCGAACGCGTAGATATCGCCGAGCTCGCCGGCGCGGATCGCATCGCGCAGCCAGCGATAGAGCGGGGCGGCGCGCAGGATCAGGTTGCATTGCAGGTGGAGCGAGCCGCGCGCGGCCGCGATCTGGACGAGCTCTTCGCGAGTCCGGCACAGCGGCTTCTCGCAGAACACGTGCTTGCCGGCCGCGAATGCGGCGAGGACCTGTCCCGCGTGCTGGTCGTCGTACGACGCGAGCGCGACGACGCCGATCGAGCGGTCCGCGAGGATCTCCGCGTAGTCGGTCGCGACCCGCGTGTCGAGCTCCTTCGCGAGCCGCTCTGCACGCGGGCGATCGAGATCGTGGACGGCGACGAGCTTGGCGTGGCGGGCGAGCGCGCGCGCGTGCTGTTCGCCGACGCCGAGCCCGACGACCGCCGCGCCGATCACGGCTGTCGCTCCAGCCGGTGGAGATCCTCGATCGTATCGACCGCGAGCTCGAGCTGCGCGAGGCTCGGATCTCCGGACTCGACGTTGCGGATCCGGAAGCGCTCGGGGCGGCGATGAAACGCGCGGGTCACGTGCTCGCGATCCTCTGCATCGAGATCGCCGAGCGCCGCGAGCGACGCCATGTTGATCAGCTCCGCGTTGTGGCCCTTCGGGAACGTCCGCGGCTGGGTCGTCGTGACGAGATCGAGTGCGCGATCGTGCGCGCCGACCACCGCGGTCAACACGCGCTCGTCGAGCAGCGGGCTATCGGCGCAGATCCGGAGCACGTAGCCAGCCTCGTGCGCAGCGGCGGCAAGCCGGAACCGCTCGAGCACGTCATCGAGGGGGCCGCGAAAGCACGGCTGGCCGAGCGCCGCGAGGTACGCCGCCAGCGGGTCGTCGCTCGGATCGGTCGAGGTCACCACGAGCCGCGGCATCCCCGGCAACGCCCGCGTCACCCGGTCGAGCACGTGCCAGATGATCGGCCTTCCGCGGAACGGTGCGAGCACCTTGCCGGGGAACCGACGCGATGACATGCGCGCCTGGATGAAGACGTGGATTTCCGAGGACAAAGGAACTGGCGGGCACCGTACTTGCCGTCCCCGAGCCAGTCAAGGTAGACCCCCAAACGGTGAAGTACTGCGGGACCTGCATCACGCCATGGAATCGACCGGGAATCCGGTTCGATGCGAACGGTGTCTGCAACTGCGCGACGCGCGAGATCAAGCGCGAGATCGATTGGGCCGCGCGCGAGCAAGATTTTCGCGCCGTGGTCGCGAACGCGAAGGCGCGCTCGCACGGCTATGACTGTCTGATCCCGGTCTCGGGTGGCAAAGACAGCACGTGGCAGGTCGTGACGTGCCTCGAGTACGGGCTGAAGCCGCTGTGCGTGACCTGGCGGCCGCCCGGACGCACCGCGATCGGTCAGGCGAACCTCGAGAACATGATCCGGCTCGGGGTCGATCACATCGACTACTCGATCTCGCCTGACGTCGAGAAGCGGTTCACGCTCGCCGCGTACGAGAAGTACGGCTCGACGGCCGTGCCGATGCACATGGCGATCTTCTCGATCCCGCTGCGGATCGCGGTGCGATTTCAGATCCCGCTCGTCGTGTGGGGCGAGAACTCCGCGTTCGAGTACGGCGGCACCGAACAGTCGCGCACCGGCTTCAAGCTCGACGGTACCTGGTTGCGCGCGCACGGCGTCACCCACGGCACGACCGCGCGCGACTGGGTCGGGACTGCCGGGCTGACCGAGAAAGATCTGACGCCGTACTTCGGTCCCGACGATGCCGAGCTCGAGCGCGCGGGTGTTGCCGCGGTCTTCCTCGGCTACTACTTCGCGTGGGATCCCGAGAAGACGCTGGCGGTCGCCGAGGCGAACGGTTTCACGCGCGGAGCGAAGGCCCGTACCGGCGTGTGGGACTACGCCGATATCGACGACGATTTCATCTCTCTCCACCACTGGTTGAAGTGGTTCAAGTTCGGCTTCACACGCACGTTCGACAACCTGTCGATCGACGTGCGCAACGGTCGGCTCACCCGCGAGCACGCGATCGAGATCCTGAAGCAGCGCGGCGACGAGACCCCGCGCGAGGACATCGCGAAGTTCTGCGCGTGGGTCGGGATCAGCGAGCAGCGGTTCTTCGAGATCGCGGAGACGTTCCGCAATCACGACGTCTGGAAGCGCGGGCCGGATGGCGCGTGGATGATTCCGGACTTCCTCGTACCCGACTGGGCGTGGCGATGAAGCTGAAGATCAACGAGCCTGCTCGCACGTTCGCGACGGGACGCGGCGAGCCGATCACGATCTCGGATGTCGCGCATCTCGCGCTCGAGCCCGACGAGCAGGTCACGTTCACGACCCCTGCAGGCGGCGAGTACGACGTCACGCGCAAGAGCTGGGGCTTCTACGCGACGCCGTCGCTCAACGGTCGGCTCCTGAACTACAACCTGCGCGCCGTGCTCGCGCGCGGCCCCGCCGCGAAGTACTACGTGTTCCTCGTCGAGCGAGGCCAGGAAGCGGCGTTCGAGCGCTACCTCTCGGCCGAGCAGAACACGATCGTGCGCTGGCTCGACAACGACGATGATCTGCGCGCGCTCGCCGCCTCCGGCACGGTCGCCGCGGGACCACCGCTGCATTGCCCGTGCGGCGGCGATCGGTTCACGACGGTGCACACGTACTTCGCGCCGCCCGCGGGTGAGGTCCGGTTCGCGAGTGCGCCGGCGGATTCGTACCGTCGCGAGATCTATCGCTGCAGCCTGTGCGGCCACTTCATCTCGGTGTTCGCGCTGACCGACGCGTTCTACGGCGGCGAATACGTCGATGCGACGTACGGCGACGCTGCCGGCATGAAGCGGACGTTCGACAAGATCATGGCGCTGCCGCCGGCACGCTCCGACAACACCGGCCGGGTCGCACGGATCGACGCGTACGCGCGCGACCACCTCGCCGCGGGCGCGCGGACGGTCCTCGATGTCGGTTCCGGGTTGTGCGTGTTCCTCGCACGGATGCGCGAGCACGGCTGGACCGGCACGGCGCTCGATCCGGATCCGCGCGCGGCCCAGCACGCGACCGATGTGGCCGGCGTCACGGGCGTCAGCGGCTCGCTACCGAGCGCGACGCTCGGCACGTTCGATGTCGTCACGTTCAACAAGGTGCTCGAGCACGTCGCGGATCCGATCGCGCTGCTCGCGCTCGCTCGGCCGCACGTCCGTGACGAGGGCTTCGTCTACATCGAGTTGCCCGATGGCGAGGTCGCTGCTCGCGAAGAGGGCTTCGGACGCGAAGAGTTCTTCGTGGAGCACTTTCACGTGTTCAGCCTTGCTTCCGTCGCCCGGCTCGCCGAGCGTGCGGGGTTCGAAGCTCGCGTGATCGAACGCTTGCGCGAGCCGAGCAGCAAGTACACGCTCCGGGCATTCTTGACGCCGAGGAAGGTCGCATGACGCAGACGACAGCCGACATGAAGCGCTTGTGGGAAGACTCGTTCGACGAGCAGATCGCGCGTGGCGCGTACAACACCGCGCCGGTCGAAGCGCTGATCCGCAGCGTCGCTTACTGGCTTCGCGATCGGACGGCGGCGGGCAGGACCGGGCAGCTCGAGTTCCTCGAGATGGGGTGTGGTGCGGGGCCGACGCTGGTCTGGCTCGCGCAGAAGGGCATCCGGGTCTCGGGCGTCGACATCGCGGTCAACGCGCTGGAGCTCGCGCGCCAGAACCTGACGCGCCAGGGCCAGGCCGACAAGATCGGCAGCATCGTCGAATCTTCGGTGACGAAGACGCCGTTCGCGGATGCTTCGTTCGACGGCATCATCGAGTCGTGCGTGTTTCAGCACCTCCCTCGCGCCGATCGCGAGCAAACGTTTCGCGAGGTCGCGCGCCTCCTGAAGCCCGGTGGGATCTTCGTCGGCCATGTCCTCGCCGACGCTCACACGACGTTTCAAAAGCTGAAGTCGACGCAGCTCGCCGACGATCCGGGCTCGCTGCAGCTCGAGGATGGCAGCTCGAAGATCCACCTCACCAACATCGGGCTCGCGCACTTCTTCGCGAAGGACGAGTTCGCGAAGTTGCTGCCCGGCTTCTCGGTCGTCGCTCCGTGCCTCACCACATATTACCTCCCGAAGGCCGAGGCGAAGAAGCGGGGCTACGACGAGTACCTGCAGGCCATGTGGACGGTCGTCGCGATCAAATGAATTCGCGGTGGAATCCCTGGGCGAACGATCGCAACACGCTGGAGCTGTATCGCCGGCGCTGTCGCGGCGAAGCCGAGGAGATGACCTGTGCGGCGCAGGCCGCCGAGGTGCTCGCGACCCGGATCCGACCGGGCGAGACGCTGCTCGACGCGGGGTGTGGCGGTGGTTACTACGCGCACTCGTTTCGCAAGCGCGGGATCGAGGTCGACTATCACGGGCTCGACTACACGGCGGAGATGATCGAGCTCGCGCGCGCCGAGATGGCCGGCCCCGAGCGCTACGAGCTCGGCGCGATCGAAGAGCTCGAGGCCGAATTCGACACGGTCCTGTGCTTCAACGTGCTGACGAATAGCCCGCACTACGCGTTGCCGCTCGAGCGCCTGCTCCACGCGGCGCGGCGCAGGATCCTGATCCGCGAGGCGATGGGCGACGACCTCGTCGTTCGCTACACCCCGGATCCATACCTCGACGAGGGCAAGCGGCACCTGCGCGTCTATCACAACCAGTATCCGATCGCCGAGGTCATCGACTTCATGCGCGCGCACGGATTCGCGGTCACTCGGATCCCGGACCGGCGGTCGAACGACGGCACGGAGATGGTCGTCGACATCCCGCACCAGTGGCGGATCTTGCTCGGGGAGCGTACGTAATGTCTCGGATCGCAGGTCTGGTCTCCGGTTCCGCCTCTGCCGCCGTCGAGCGGATGCTCGCCGCGATGACCGGTCAGGTACCGGTGCAACCGCGCGTCGAGGCCACGAGCTCGGCGTCGCTCGGCGTGCTCGCGTGGCGCGAGCCGAACCTCGCGCGCGAGGGTGACGTGGTCGTCGCGCTCGATAGCCCGATGTGGGTAACGAAGGACGTGCTCGCGCTGTATCGCCGCTTCGGCTTCGTCGACGCACTCGCGCACATCGACGGCGACTTCGCGATCTCGCTCTACGATGCGACGACGCGCACGTTGTGGCTCGCGCGCGATCGGTTCGCCGTGAAGCCGCTCTACTTCGCGAGCGTCGGCGACCGGTTCGCGTTCGGTTCGCGGACCCGCGCGGTGCTCGCGCTCCCCGAGGTCAGCCACGAGCCGAATCGCGGGTTCGTCGCGCGGTTCGCGGGACTCCATTACCGCACGTTCGACAACGCGCCGCGCGAGTCGCCGTACGCCGCGATCTCGCAGCTGCCCGCTGGGTGCTACCTCGAGGTCCGCGATGGCCGGATCGTCCGCGAGGCTTCGTACTGGCAGCTCACCGAGCAACCCGATCTCCACGCGAGCGAGGGCGAGCTCGCGGAGCAATATCGTGCGCTACTGATCGATGCCGTCGCGCGCCGCCGTAAGACCGCGGATCGCGCGGCGTTCACGCTGTCGGGCGGGATGGATTCGTCGTCGGTGCTCGCGTGCTCGGTCCACACGACCGGGCGCAAGGAGCACGCCTTCTCGACCGTCTATCACGACGCGACGTACGACGAAACGAAGGAGATCCAGACGATCTTGGATGCCACCGTCGAGGAATGGCATCCGGTCCGGATCGGCAATCCCGATCTCGCGACGCTGATCCCGAAGATGATCGCGGCGAACGACGAGCCGATCGCGACAGCGACCTGGCTGTCGCACTACCTGTTGTGCGAGGCGACCCACAAGGCCGGCTTCGGCACGCTGTTCGGCGGCCTCGGCGGCGACGAGCTCAACGCCGGCGAATACGAGTACTTCTTCTACTTCTTCGCGGATCTCGCCGCCGCGGGCGCGAACGCGCAGCTCGAGCACGAGACCGCGAAGTGGGTCGAGTATCACGACCACCCGATCTTCAAGAAGTCGCCGGCCGTGATGCGCGCGGGGCTCGAGCGCCTCGTCGATCTGAAGACGCCGGGAAAGTGCCTTCCCGATCCGTCGCGGCTCGCGCGTTACCACGACTACGTCCATCGCGACTACTTCGATCTCACCGGTTACGAGCCGGTGATGGACACGCCGTTCACCAGCTACCTGAAGAACCGTACATATCAGGACATCTTCCGCGAGACCGCGCCGTGCTGTCTGCGCGCGGCCGATCGCCAGACCACCGCATTCGGGCTCGATGTCAGCTGGCCGTTCTTCGATCATCGCCTCGCCGAGCTAATGTTCCGCGTGCCCTCGACGCTGAAGATCCGCGACGGCGTGACGAAGCACCTCCTGCGCGATGCGATGCGCGGCATCCTGCCGGATCAAACGCGGACGAGGATCGCGAAGACCGGCTGGAACGCGCCGGCACACGTGTGGTTCGCGACCGGCGGTGGTCGCGAGCTGGTGCTCGACCTCACGGGCAGCAAGGCATTTGCCGAGCGCGGCATCTACGACGTCGCCGCGGTGCGCCGCTTGCTGGACGAGCATCGCGACATCGTCGTGTCGGAAAAGCTCGTCGACAACCACATGATGTTCTTCTGGCAACTCGTGAATCTGGAGCTGTGGCTCGGCGCACGTTGAGTCGCCTTGACTAGCCGGGACCGGGAGTGTACCGAGAGGTCCGTATGGAAAGCCTGCAGGGTAAGAAGGTCGTCTTGATCGGTGGCGCGGGCTTCATCGGCCACCACCTGTCCCTCGAGCTCGTACGCCGCGGCGCCGAGGTCCACGTGATCGACGGCCTGCAGGTCAACAACCTGCTGTCGCTGATGAGCGATAGCGCCGCGCATCGTGACCTTTACATGCGGATGGTCAACGAGCGTCTCGATCTGATGCGCGGTGCTGGCGTCGTCCTCCATCCGCAAGACGCCCGCGACTACCACGCGATGTCCCGCCTGATCGCCGGCACGATCAAGCCGCACGTGATCGTCCAGCTCGCGGCAGTCGCTCACGCGAACCGCTCGAACAAGGATCCGTTCAGCACGTTCGACCACAGCCTTCGCACGCTCGAGAACGCGCTCGACATCGCGCGCGGCTGCGAGCTCGAGCGCTTCGTGTTCCTGTCGTCGAGCATGGTCTACGGCAACTTCCAGACCGAGACCGTCGACGAGGAGCATCCGCTCAACCCGATCGGCATCTACGGTGCGCTCAAGCTGTCGGGCGAGAAGATCGTGATCGCGTACAACCAGGTGTTCGGCCTGCCGTACACGATCATCCGGCCGTCGGCGCTCTACGGGGCGCGCTGCGTCAGCCGCCGCGTCGGTCAGGTCTACATCGAGACCGCGCTCGAGGGCGGCACGCTGCGGATGGACGGCGACGGGTCGGAGCGGATCGACTTCACGTATATCGACGACCTCGTCGCCGGGATTTGCGGCGCGATCGTCAGCCCCGACGCGAAGAACCAGATCTTCAACCTCACGCACGGCGATGCGCGCTCGATCAAGCAGCTCGTCGGCGTGATCCGCGAACACTTCCCGACGGTGAAGGTCGAGGCCGTGCCGCGCGATAACTTGATGCCGTTCCGCGGCACCCTCAGCGTCGACAAGGCGCGTCGTTTGTTCGGCTACGCACCGGCGAACCCGATCGAGGTCGGCATGCCGAAGTATATTGGCTGGTATCGCGAGTTCATGGCGGCTGGAAAGCGCCACTGAAGACCCTGTTCTTCTCCCCACACGCGGGCGTCTGGCAGCACGCGTTTCCCGAAGCTCTCGTCGCCGACGCGATCGGCGATGTCGTGTACGTGACCTGTGACGGTGGGTTTGGCTCGTTCTGCGTCACGATGGCCGCCCACGGTCTCAAGCCGGAGAGTCCTGTCGGCGTGAAGCGCGCGGCGTGCGCGCGGTGCAGGAGCGCACGCGATCGCCTGCGAAGCGGGTTTGGCTTCGCGGGTTACGACTTCGACCAGGTGCTGACGGATCGCGATCGGCTGCGGCTCGAGGCGATCCTCGCCGCCACGGACCGAGAGCATCTCGCCGATCTCGAGCTCGACGGGATCGCGATCGGGCGCGCGGCGCTCTACGAGTTCTTGATCGAGAGGAAGAAGACGACGCTCGCACTCGACGAGGCAGAGTGGGAGGCGTTTCGGCCGCGGCTCGCGAATGCGCTGCGCTCGGCGCTCGCGGCGATCCACATCCTCGACGCGGAACGTCCGGATCGAGTCGTCGTCTACAACAGCTTGTACTCGGTCAACGCCGCCTGGCGTTTGGTCGCAGCGCAGCGCGGGATTCCGTTCTACTTCATCCACGGCGGGCTCAGCCTCGTCGACCGGCTGAGCTACGCGGTCATCGGCCGCGACACGACGCTCGACTTCTGGAATCGGATCATCGCAGCGTGGCCGCGCTATCGCGAGCTGCCGTGCAACCAGCGCGAGCTCGATCACGTGACCGATCACTTCGTCCAGCTGTTTCGCGGGACCAGCGTGTTCGCGTACTCGGCACCGAAGTCGGCGAGTGCCGTCGACGTGCGAGCGCGGTTCGGGGCGCGCGCCGACCAGAAGCTGCTCGTCGCGACGATGAGCAGCTACGACGAATACGTCGCGGCTGCGGCGGTCGGCGGCGTGCCGGATCCGGCGACGTTGTTGTTCTCGACGCAGCTCGGCTGGGTCCGCGCGCTCGCCGAGTGGGCGCAGGTTCGTCCGGACGTGTTTCTGATCCTGCGGGTCCACCCGCGCGAGTTCCCGAACAAGCGCGAGGGGCTCAAGTCGGAGCACGCGAACGAGCTCGAACGCGCGCTCGTGGATCTACCCGGCAACGTGCGCGTCAACTGGCCGAGCGACGCGCTCTCGATCTACGACATCGCGGAACAGGCCGACGTCATCCTCAACGCGTGGTCGAGCGCCGGTAAGGAGATGACGCTGCTCGGCCTGCCGGTCGTCACGTATTGCCCGACGGTGATCCAGTACCCGACGGAGCTCAACTACGTCGGCACGACGCGCGAGGCCTACTTCGCCGCGATCGATCGCGCGCTCGCGGATGGCTGGAGCTTCGAACGGACTCGCCTGGCCTACCGTTGGTGCGTCCTCGAGTATCTGCGCGGCCTCGTCGACCTCCACGACGCGGTCACGATGTCCGAGGATCTTCCGCGCACGCCGGTCGAGCGGGTCCGCAATCTCCTGCTGTCCCCGCCGATCGTGCGCCAGCACTACGACCTCCGTCGCCGCCCTCGCGCGCTCGTCGAACAGGGCCGGATCCGCGCGCTCGTCGAGTCGGGAGGCGAGACCTTGCTCGACGTCGCCCAGCCCGAGCGGGACGAAGTGACCGTCGTCGAGGAGACCGCGCTCCTTCGCGGGCAGGTCCGCCGGCTGATCGCCGCCCTGTACCCGCCCGATGCGCCCGTGCCTCCGGGCTCGTTACATGCCCGGCTCGCGTCCGTCGCAAGCGACTAGCAGAATCGCTTGTACGTCGTCGACGAATCGTGTCGGATACCCTCGTGCCGGCTCCGATCGGACTGTTCGCGTACAACCGTCCAGCGCACCTCGCGCGGGCGTTGAATGCGCTGGCGGCCTGCCCCGAGCTCGCGAGCTCGCAGTTGACGATCTTCTGCGACGGCGCGAAGCAGCCGGAGGCGCAGGCGGCGGTCGACGAGACCCGCGCGGCGGCACGCGCGCTCGCCCCAAAGGGCACCCGGATCATCGAGCGCGAGCGCAACCTCGGGCTCGCGAGCTCGATGCGGACCGGCGTGTCCGCGCTGTGCGACGAGTTCGGCCGCGCGATCATCCTCGAGGACGATCTCGAGGTTTCGTCCACGTTCCTCGCGTTCATGAACACCGCGCTCGATCGCTATGCGGACGAGCCGAAGGTGATGCAGGTCTCCGGCTACATGTTTCCGGTCGACATCGCCGCCGTCGACGATGCCCTGTTCGTTCCGTTGATCAGCTGCTGGGGCTGGGGCACCTGGAAGCGGGCGTGGTCGCAGCTCGGATCGGGTACGCCGCACTACGACCGACTCGCGGCGAACGCGAGCGAGCGCCGCCGGTTCGATCTCGACGGCGGGTTTCCGTACTTCGCGATGCTCGAGCGCCAGCATCGCGGCGAGGTCGATTCGTGGGGCATCGGCTGGTACCTCGACGTGTTCGCGGCGGGCGGGCTCGTGCTGTATCCGCGCCAGAGCCTCGTCGCGAATCGTGGCCACGACGGCTCGGGCGCGCATCGCGAGCAGAGCTCGCCGTTCGAGGCCGACGCGCACGCATTCACACCGCTGCACTTTCCTGAAGTCGGGATCGACGAGCGTCAGAATCGCGAGCTTCGCGAGTTCATCCGGCGCCGCCAGCGAGGTGGGCTGCGCGCGCGCGCCGGCCGCTTGCTCCAGCGCCTCGGTGCGATCCGATGATCCGCGACCTGCTGTGGCGCGGCCTCCGGGTCGCGCGCGTTCCGAACCTTCTGACCTGGGCACTCGCTCGTCATGCCCACGATAGCGGTCTCGATCGAGTTCGCGCGGGGGCCGGCGTGCGGTTTGGTCCTCAGTCGCGCGTGATCAACCCCGGCGCGGTCGAGCGGATCAGCGTCGGCACGAATACGCTGGTCGACGGCGAGCTCCTGGTCCACGACTACGGTGGGACGATCGAGATCGGCGAGGCCTGCTACGTCGGACCTGGTACCCGGATCTGGTCCGGCGAGTCGGTCGTGATCGGAGACCACGTGTTCATCGCGCACAACGCGACGATCGTCGATACGAACGCGCACCAGCTCGACGCGCACGAGCGCGCGCAGCACTATCAGCGCACCGTCGTCGAGGCGAAGCCGTTCGAGAAGGGCTCGATCGAGACGGCGCCGATCCGGATCGCGAACCACGTGTGGATCAACTTCAACGTCGCGATCCTGAAAGGCGTGACGATCGGCGAGGGCGCGATCATCGGCGCTGGTAGTGTCGTTACGAAGGACGTGCCGCCGTACGTGCTGTGCGCCGGCAACCCCGCACGAGTGGTGAAGACGTTGGATGCGAACGATGCGAAATGAGCTGAAGACCGTGGCCGCGCAGCTCGCCGGGCGCGCGAAGGGGATCGCGGAGCGCGTGATCGGACGTCCGATCGGCGGCGCCGCGCCGTCCGAGCAAGACCTCGGCGTCTACTGGGACCCCAAGATGGCCGCGTTGCTCGAGACGTGGGGCATCGGCAACGCGTGGAACGAGATCCAGCTGCTCCTGCTCAACGCCGAGGGCCGCGTCCTCGATATCGCGTGTGGCACCGGCAAGGTGATGACGCTGCTCGCGCCCTACAAGCAGCTCGAGGTCCACGGCTTCGACATCTCCGACTTCTTGATCCAGAAGGCGATCGATCGCGGCATCCCGCGCGACCGCCTCAAGATCGCGGATGCCACCGCGACCGGTTACGCCGACGACGAGTTCGACTACGGCTACTCGATCGGCTCGCTCGAGCACTTCACCGAGAGCGGCATCCTGGCGTTCGCGAAGGAGACGAACCGGATCATCCGGCGCGCGTCGTTCCACCAGATTCCGACCTCGCGCAGCGGCAAGGACGAGGGCTGGATCAAGACGCTGCAGAGCTACCACAACAACTCGGTGGGCTGGTGGCTCGAGCGGTTCCACAGCGCGTTCTCGACGGTGCACGTGTTCGACTCGGCGTGGAACGACAAGATCTCCGTCGGCAAGTGGTTCGCGTGTATCGACGGATGATCCGCGCGCAACTCCAGCGCGTGCGCGACATGTTGCCGGGCAGCCTCGGCCGGGTGTCGTTCGCGCAGGAAGGTGAGGACCTCGTCCTCGCGCGGATGTTCGAGCACCAGGCCACCGGTACCTACGTCGACGTCGGTGCGCATCACCCGATCCGGTTCTCGAACACGTACCTGCTCCATCGCCGCGGTTGGCGCGGCGTGAACATCGACGCTGCGCCGGGCAGCATGAAGGCATTCGCGCGCCTGCGCCCCGACGACATCAACCTCGAGGTCGGCGTCACGGCGCACGAGGAGACCCGTGCGTTCCACGTGTTTAACGAAGCCGCGCTGAACACGTTCGATGCCGAGCGCGCGCGCTCGCTCGAGCGACCGCCCTACAAGATCGTCGAGGTCCGCGAGGTCCGCTGCGCGCCGCTGTCGAAGATCCTGCGCGAGCATGCGATCGGCGCGATCGATCTCCTGTCGGTCGATGCGGAGGGCTTCGACTTCGAAGTGCTCCAAACCGTGGACTGGGCCATCACCCGGCCGAAGGTCGTGATCACCGAGCACTTCTCGCGCGACCTCGCCGAGCTGTTCGACTCCGAGCTCCACGCGTACATGACGGCGCGCGGCTACCGGCTCGGTGCGAAGACGTTCAACTCGCTGTTCTACACGTCAGCGTCGCGCGAGTGATTCGATGGTGATCTCGCCGCCGGTCTCGACGTCGTGAAGCGGCAGCTGCGCGACCTCGGCGAGCCGCTGCGGGAAGCTCGCGAACGTCAGGTTGCCATCGCGGTCGCGGGCCTCGCGAAACCGCGCCTGACGATACGCCTGGCGAGCGGTCGTCGCCGGAACCGGGCCTCGCACGTCGTCGCGCACGAAGAACGCGTTGTTGCCGGCGCTGTTGCCGCCGACGAGCGAGTAGCCCTTGGTGCGACCGAGGTGCTCGAGCGCCGCGAGCGACGCGCCGTAGTAGAGGTTCGAGTAGTGCTTCCGGCCGCGTACGAACTCCGGGTCGTAAGGCACCGTGACCTTGCGGTCGGGACCCCACAGGCTGTTGTACTCGGCGACGACGATGCGCGGCTGGACGACGTCGATCGCCTGCCACACCCAGTAGTCGTTGCCGTCGATGTCGACCGACAACAGGCCGATGTCGCCGCGAAAGCCTTCCTCGCCGATCAAGTCGTTGATGTTGTCGCGGGTGACGAACGCACAGCGTGCGGTGAGCTCGAACCGCCACGAGATGTCGTCCGCCTTGATCGCGCTGATGTTCGCCGCCGAGCCGTCGATCACGAGGCCGCGCCAGTTGCGCGTCATCAAGAGATATCGGGTGTTCGCCTCGCGGTAGTCCTCGACGCCGAACTCGACGAACGAGCGATCCTCGATCGGGACGCGCGAGGCCAGATACGCGATCAGGCCGTCCTCACCCCACTGCGAGAACACCGACAGCTCGTGGCTGGTGAATTCGTGCGAGTCGCGCGGGCCGACCCGCTCCTCGAGCTTGCCGACCGCGAGCTGGAGGCGCTCGAGCTGCGCGTGGAGCTGCGAGAGCTTCCTGGCGAACCGCGCGGGAGAGGTCTCGCGCAGACGCTCGAATAAGGTCGGCACGGGGCCAGACTATGCGGGCCATCGCCGCAACACAACCTCAGGTCGCGCGCTTGAGACCGAGCCGGACCGCGAGCCAGTACGCGCCGAGCGATGCGACGCCCGCATACATCTTCGCCTGATCGAGCGGACCGAGCCCGAGCGTCGCGGCGCTGCGTCGCTTGACGCGATACGCCTCGCGGACCTGCTTGCCCATCGCCGCGACCGACTTCGCATCGCGGTGATAGCGAGCGCGCGCGATCACCTCGGGGAGGTAGCGGGTCGCGCGCGCGGCCGCGAACATCCTGATCCACAGCTCGTAGTCCATCGTGTAATGGAGCTCGGCATCGAGCCCTCCGACGTCGAGGAACAGCTGGCGGCGGAACATCAGCGAAGGCTGCAGCACGAAGCTCGCCGGCTGGGTCACGATCTGCGCGACCCGTTCGATCGCGCGCGCGCGATACGGCCCGAGGTAGTTGCCTTCGACGTCGACGCGCTCGCCGTCGCCATAAGCGATGTCGAGCTGTGGATCCGAGGCGAACGCATCGACGAGGCGCTGCACGACGTGCGCGCTCGCGTAGTAGTCGTCGGAGTTGATCCAGGCGACGAGCTCGCCCTGGGCCATCCGCACGCCCTTGTTGATCGCGTCGGATTGACCGCGATCCTTCTCCGAGACCCAGCGGATCCGATCGCCGTAGCTGCGGAGGACCTCGACCGTGTGATCGGTCGACGCACCGTCGACGACGACGATCTCCGAGTCGGCGATCTGTTGTGCGAGGCAGCCCTCGATGCACTGGCCGATGAACTGCGCCTGATTCCGCGTCGGGATCATGAACGACAGCTTCATCGCAGCGCCTCGCGGATGATCTGATCGTACGTTTGGGCGAAGGCACGCGTGCGCGCGGGCAGGGCGGCCGCGGCCTCGGCGGCAGCGCGTGCGTCCTCGGCCGGATCGTGCGAGGCCCACACTTCGCGCAACTGGGTCGCGAGCGCGGCGGCATCGTCGACGCCGAAGTAGCTCCCGCGTGCCGGCGCTTGCTCGCGATGGACGGCGAGGTCCGAGACCAGCACGCGCTTGCCGAGCGACTTCGCCTCCTCGACGGTCGTGCTCCAGCCCTCGAACCGCGACGGATTGACGACCGCGACCGCGTGACTCATCAGCGAGATCAGCTCGGCGAACGACACGAGGCCGAGGTGATGGAACCGCGACTCGACGCCGGCCGCACGGACGCGCGCGAGCAGCGCAGCGTAAACATCGGCGTGACGATAGTCTTCGCGCGGACCGGTCGCGACGATGCTGACCTCGGGTGCCGCGCGCAGCGCCTCGACGACGAGCTCGTGGTTCTTGTGCTTCCACAGTTGATTCGGGAGGTGGATGTAGCGCGCGGGAATGTGAAACTTCGCGACCAGCTCCGCGAGTGGGATCCGCGCGTGCGCACGCGGCTGGCTGACGAACCGCAACACGCGCACGCGCTTCGCGCCGTAGAACCGCTCGAGGTCGGCGCGCGCGGCGTCACTCGAGGCGATCGTGATCCGCGCATCGCGCAGGCACTCGCGAAACAACAGGTCGCGCATGCCGCGCTCGAACCGCGACGACAGATCCGGCAGGTGGCGGTGCTGGACATCGGGGATCCAGCTCACCGTGGGCATGCCGCCGACGGGCTGCGCGTGGGACAGCACGTCGATGTTCGCGCGGTTCAGCCAGTGTCGCTCGAGCGGATTGCGACGCACGGCGAGCTCGAGCATGCGGCCGAGCGACCGCGCGCGGGCCGCATCCCAGCGCGCGTCGGTGAGCGCGACCTCGACGCCGTCCATTCGCAGATCGCCGGGATCCTCGTCGGGACGAACGAGCAACACCGGCTGGATCGTGCGGTCGGGTTGCGCGGTGATCGCGGCGAGCAGATTCCACAGGTAGTTGCGCCCGCCTTGCCAGGCGGCGCCACCGATCAAGCGAAAGCCGACGCGGATCACGAGCGGAACCACGCGACGTAGTCGGCGATACCTCGCGCGACGTCGATCCGCGGCGCCCAGCCGAGCTCGCGCGCGCGTGTGATGTCGGCAACGTAGCGCGCTGGATCGCCGGCACGGACCTCGCCGGAGAACTCGGGCGCCGGCGCGCCGAGCTCGCGCGAGATCAGACCGACGACCTCGCGCACCGAGGTACCGCGCCCCGTCCCGCCGTTGATCACGGGTACGTCGCTGCTCGCGGCGCGCGCGGCGACGAGGATCAGTGCGGCGGCATCGCGGACGTGCAGCCAGTCGCGCTCCTCGTCACCGGTCCCGGCAAACCGCGGCACGCCGGCGGTCGCCTTCTGGCACGCGTCCCACAGCAGCTGCTTGCGCAGGCCTGCACCATAGACCGAGAACAGCCGGACGATCGCCGCGGGACCGCCATGCGCCCGCACCAGTTGCTCGCAGGCGAGCTTGTGCTCGCCGTACGGCGATAGCGGCGCGGTCGGCGAGGTCTCCGGCGTCGGCACCACCGCCGCGGCGCCGTAGACCGCAGCGCTCGACAGGAGGACGACGGGCGCGCGGTCTCGCAGCTGCCCGAGCAACTCGGCAAACGGCGGCACGGTCTTCGCGCGCTCGCCGTCGGGATCCTGGATCGACCGCGCGACCGAAGAGCCACCGGCGCAGTGCACGACGAGCGCGGGATCGCGTGCGAGCGCCGTCGCGATCGTCGCGCCCGTCAGCGGCTCGGTCTGACTCGAGCGACCGAGCACGGTCACCGCGTAGCCCTCCGCCTCGAGCGCCTCGGTCACCGCGGTGCCGAGGAAGCCCGCGCCGCCGGTGACGAGGGCCGTGCGCATGCCGACCGAGACAACCATGGCAACGCGCTGCGAGGCAACGCCTGCGCGTGATACATGGGCGTCGTGAAGATCGGGATCAACGCGCTGTTCCTGATCCCCGGCAAGGTCGGCGGCTCGGAGACGTATCTGCGCTCGCTGGTCCGCGCGCTCCAGGCCCTGCCGGCCGACCACGAGTACGTGCTCTACACGAACCGCGAATGTGCGGGCTCGTTCGACCTCGTCGATCCGCGGTTCCGCGAGGTCCGCTGCCCGATCGCGGCGACCAGCCGGCCGGCGCGGATGGCGTACGAGCAGGTCGTGCTACCGCTCCACGCGCTGCGCGATCGGCTCGATCTGCTGCACTCGCCTGGCTACACCGCACCGCTCGTCGCGCCGTGCACGAACGTGGTGTCGATCCTCGATCTCAACTACCACTTCCATCCCGAGGACTGGACGCGCGCCGCGCTGCTCGCGAACAAGGCGTTGATCCCCGCGGTCGCGCGCACCGCCGACCACGTGATCACGATCTCGGAGTGCTCGCGTCACGCGATCCACGAGATCCTCCACGTCCCCGAGCGCAAGCTCGACGTCACGCTGCTCGGCTGCGACGACAACCTCGTCGCACCGGGCACGATTCCGCCGGCGCTCGGGCTGACCGGGCCGTACATCCTGACCGTCACCGCGTCACATCCTCACAAGAACGTCGACGGCTTGTTTCGCGCGTACGAGCGCGCGTGTCGCGACTGGGCCGATCCGCCGCCACTGGTCGTCGTCGGGATTCGCGGCCGCCACCAGGAGCGGCTCGAAGCGATGGTCCGGAGCTGGACCGGTGGGGGCCGGATCGTGTTCCCCGGCTGGGTCGATGCGCCCGTGCTCGCCGCGCTCTATCGCGACGCGCGCGTGTTCGCGTTCGCTTCGAAGTACGAGGGCTTCGGCATCCCGGTGCTCGAGGCGATGACGGTGGACGTGCCGGTCGTGTCGTCCGATCGCGCGTCGCTCCCCGAGGTCTGCGGCGATGCCGCGACGCTCGTCGATCCCGATGACCTCGACGCGTTCGCCGCCGCGCTCCGCAAGCTCGCGACCGACGCCACCGCGCGGCGCGAGCACATCGCGCGCGGCCGCGTCCAGGCGGCGAAGTTCACGTGGCGGCGGACCGCCGAGGCGACGCTCGCGGCCTATACGCGCGCGAGCCAGTCGTCGTAGATCGCACGCAGCGAGTCGGCGAGCGCGATCGTCGGCACCCAGCCGATCGCCGCGGTCAGCTTCGCGTGCGAGCCGATCACGCGCTCGTTCTCGACGGGGCGCACCTTCGCGGGATCGATCTCGATCCGCGGCGTGACCCCGGCGATCTGCGAGAACATCTCGATCACGCCAGCGATGCTCGTGCCGCGGCCGCTGCAGATGTTGTAGACCTCGCCGCGTACGCCGCGGTCGAGCAGCCCCGCGTATGCGGTGACCACGTCGCGGACGTCGAGAAAGTCACGGACGACCGACGTGGTTCCGACCTCGAGCCGATCGCGGCGGCCGCGTGCGAGCTCCGCGAACTGCTTGCCGAGGGCGCTGACCACGAACTGCGGGCTCTGGCTCGCACCGACGTGGTTGAACGAGCGGGTCGCGACGAGATCGAGGCCGTAGCCGCGGGTATAGACCTCGCCGAGATGCTCCTGCGCGACGCGCGCGACCGCGTACGGGCTGAGCGGATGAAGCGGCGTCGTCTCGACGAGTGGTAGGTCCGCCTCGCCGACGAGGCCGTACTCTTCCGACGAGCCAACCGACAAGATCCGCGCGGCCGGCACGTGGCGGCGCACCGCCTCGAGGAGGTTGAGGAAGATGTTCGTATTGTTTCGAAAGCTCTCGACCGGGTCGGTCCAGCTGAACCCGACCGAGCTGAACGACGCGAGGTGGACGATTCGATCGGGGCGCGCGGCAGCCACCGCCTCGGCCACGGCGGTGATGTCGCCGAGATCGAGCTGGTAGCTCGCATCGACCTCCGGGAATCCCGCGGGCGCGCCTTGGCGATCGAGCGCGACGATCGTCACACCGGGTGCGCGGAGCTGGCGCACGAGGTAAGCACCGACGAAGCCGTAGCAGCCTGTGATCAGGTACCGCATGCCGGGCCTTCGCACATACCACGATGGATTGTAGTAGCGTCGGCGCCGTGAGTCGTTTTCCGTGGTCCGACAAGCGCGTGCTCGTCACGGGCGGCGCGGGCTTCTTTGGCAGCTTCGTCGTCGACGAGCTTCGGCAGCGTGGCGCGACGCAGATCTTCGTCCCCCGCAGCGCCGAGTACAACCTCGTCGAGCGCGATGGCTGTCGCCGCGCGATCGCGGATGCGAAGCCCGACGTCGTGTTTCACCTCGCGGCGCGGGTGGGTGGCATCGGCGCGAACCGCGCGGCGCCCGGCCTGTTCCTGTACGACAACGCGATGATGGGCCTCCAGCTGCTCGAGGAGTGCCGGCTCGCGGGCGTCGCCAAGACGATCATCGCCGGCACGATCTGCGCGTATCCCAAGTTCGCCCCGGTGCCATTTCACGAGGACGACTTGTGGAACGGCTACCCGGAGGAGACGAACGCGCCGTACGGGCTCGCGAAGAAGCTGCTGCTCGTCCAGAGCCAGGCCTATCGCGAGCAGTACGGGACCAATTCGATCGTGCTGTTTCCGGTCAACATGTATGGGCCGCGGGACAACTTCGATCTCGAGACCTCGCACGTGATCCCCGCGATGATCCGCAAGTGCATCGCCGCGCGTGACGCGGGCGACGACGAGGTCACGCTGTGGGGCGATGGAACCCCGACTCGCGAGTTCATCTACGCGCCGGATGCCGCGCGCGGCATGGTCATGGCGGCCGAGACCTACGAGTCGAGCGATCCGGTGAACCTCGGCAGCGGCGTCGAGATCACGATCAAGGACCTCGCACATCTGGTCGCGGAGGCCTGCGCCTATCAGGGGCGATTCGCGTGGGACACGTCCCGGCCGAACGGCCAACCGCGGCGCCGGCTCGACATCTCGCGCGCTCGCGAGCGGTTCGGATTCACTGCAACAACATCGTTCGCCGACGGCCTGAAAGCGACCGTAGCGTGGTACTTGGAGCACCGATGAAGAAGGCCCTGATCACCGGCATCACCGGGCAAGATGGCTCGTACCTCGCGGAGCTTTTGCTCTCGAAGGGCTACGAGGTCCACGGCGTGGTCCGGCGTTCGAGCTCGTTCAATACCGAGCGCCTGGAAGGCATCTACCAGGATCCGCACGCCGCCGACTACCGGCTGCGCCTGCACTACGGCGATCTCGAGGACGGCGCTTCGCTGGCAAACCTCGTCACCAAGGTTCGTCCCGACGAGGTCTATAACCTCGCGGCGCAGAGCCACGTCCGCGTGAGCTTCGACGTCGCCGAGTACACGGTGTCGACCGTCGGTCTCGGCACGTTGCGCCTGCTCGAGGCCGTGCGCGAGCTCGGCACGAGCTGCCGGTTCTATCAGGCATCTTCCTCGGAGATGTTCGGCTCGTCGCCGCCGCCGCAGAACGAGCACACCGCGTTCCAGCCGCGCAGTCCGTACGCGTGCGCGAAGGTGTTCGCCCACCAGCTCTGCCAGAACTACCGCGATGCGTACGGCATGTTCATCGCGTGCGGCATCTTGTTCAATCACGAGTCGCCGCGTCGCGGCATCCCGTTCGTGACGCGCAAGATCACGCGCGCAGCGGCCCGCATCAAGCACGGCCTCGACAAGAAGCTGTTCATGGGCAACCTCGACGCGAAGCGCGACTGGGGCTTCGCCGGCGACTACGTCGAGGCGATGTGGCTGATGCTCCAGCAGGACAAGCCCGACGATTTCGTGATCGCGACCGGCGAATCGCACTCGGTCCGCGACGTGCTCGATGTCGCGTTCAGCGAGCTCGGGCTCGACTGGCAGAAGTTCGTCGAGCTCGACCAGCGCTACCTCCGGCCGACCGAGGTCGATCACCTCCGCGGTGACTTCAGCAAGGCGCGCGAGAAGCTCGGCTGGAAGCCGAAGATGACCTTCGAACAGCTGATCAAGACGATGGTTCGTGCCGACGAGGAGGATGTGCGCGGCGCACTCGCCGGGCGCGCACCTCAGATGTAGTCGTGAAGATCTCGCTCGTTACTCCCTCGTACAATCAGGCGCAGTTCATCGAGCGCACGATCGAGAGCGTGCTCGCGCAGCGCGGCGACTTCGATCTCGACTACAAGGTCATCGACGGCGGCTCGACCGACGGCACCGTCGAAATCCTGAAGCGCTACGGCGACCGCCTGACCTGGGTGAGCGAGCGCGATCGCGGCCAGGTCGACGCGATCAATCGCGGCCTGCGCGGCGCGACCGGCGATGTCGTCGGTTGGCTCAACAGCGACGACGTTCTCATGCCCGGTGCGCTCGACCGGGTCGCGCGCGGATTCGGCGAGCATCCCGAGATCGAGTGGCTGCACGGGCGCTGCATGATCATCGACGAGCACGACCGCGAAGTCCGCCGGTGGATCAGCGCGTACAAGCATTACCGCAGCCGCCGCCACACCCTCGCGTCGTTCTTGACGGAGAACTACATCAGCCAGATGACCGTGTTCTGGCGGCGCGCGGTGCATGGTGAAATCGGATATCTCGATCCGGAGATTCGCTACGCGTTCGATTACGACCTGTTTCTGCGCCTCGCTCAGCGCGGCGCACCGCACTACCTGGAAGACCCGGTCGCATGCTTCCGCTGGTACGAGACAAGCAAGAGCGGCGGTGGGTTCGTTGTCCAGATGACCGAGACCGCCGAGATCGCGTCGCGGTCGCGCGCTGCGAACAACTGGACGCGGCTCCAGGCGCTCGCGAAGAAGAGCGCCATCATCAACATCTATCGCGCGCTGGGCGTCGCGCGGACCACGTTCAATCGGCTTTGACGGTAAGCCTGTCGAGCTTCTCTTGGAGAAGCGCGAGCTCCTGAGTCAGAGCGACAGAGCGCAGCTGGACCTTCGATAGCGTCACCTGCGAGCGCAGGTGAAGCAGGGCGAGCGCCGCGATCGCCGTGCAGAACAGGAAGTTCGACATCAGCGTGAAGCCGAGCGCATGCGCGATCCGGCTCGTTGTCTGCGGAGCGATCGCCATCAGGCCGAGGACGAGCAAGAACGCCGCGTACGACATGCTGCCTTGAAGCGTCACGCGCTCGCGCAACAACAGACGCAGCATCACGAGGGCGATAGCCAGGCATGCGAGCGCGAGGAACAGGTACTCGTCAGTCACCGTCTGCATCGGATCCTCCCGGTTTCGTCCCCAGTGCGCGGATGTACGTGAGCACGACCGCGATCGTGACCTTCAGCATGTAATAGATCGTCGAGAATCCGAGGATGCTGGATCTGCCGCCCTGGCGCTCTCGCATGGCGACCGGCACTTCCGCGATCCGCAGGTGCGCCGCGCGCGCGATCGCGAGCGACTCCGGCTCGGGGAAATCGTACGGGTACGTCTCGTCGAACTTGCGGAGCGCGCGCGCACCGTAGAGCCGGAAGCCACTCGTCGGATCGGTGAGGCGCTGGCGGGTGACGATCCGGAGGAGCACGCGCAACCACCAGCTTCCGAGTCGACGCAGAGCCGTCGACCGGAAGTTGTTCTTGTCGGTGTAGCGCGTGCCGACGACGAGGTCGGGAACCGGTTCGGCCTTGCCCGCGGCGACCAGGCGCGCGAGCTCGTGCGGCGGATGCTGGCCATCGCCGTCGACCTGGGCCGCAAAGTCGAAGCGCTCGCGGTGCGCGAGACGCAGCCCGGATTGGACCGCGCCGCCAATCCCGAGGTTGCGGCAGAGCCGGAGCACGCGCGCGCCGCCCTCGCGCGCGATATCGGAAGTGCGGTCGGTCGAGCCATCATCGACGACCACGGTCTCGATTTCGGCGCCGACGTCCGCGGGCGACAGTGCCCGAATCTCGGAAAGCAGCCCGGCGAGGGCCTGCTCTTCGTTGAACGCCGGGATGATGATCAGCAACCGCACGGAACCCAGCCACCTATATCACGCGTCGGTGGACGGGCTGTATAGTGCGGCCGGTGCGCGACCCCCGCGTATACGTGCGCGCGCTGACGCCTCGGCAGATCCTGACCATCGGATGGTTGGGGTTCATGGCCTACGCATTCCCCGGCTACATGAGCTTCGACTCCGCGTTCCAGCTGCGGATGGCGCGCTCGGGATACCTGATCGACGGCCACCCGCCGTTCATGGCCGCGCTGTGGCGCTTCGTCGAACTGTTCGTCGCCGGCCCGGTCGGGATGCTCGTGATCCAAACGGTCGCTTTCCTGCTCGGCGCATACCTCGTGCTCCGCACGCGCATCGCTCCGCGGCGTGCCGCGGTCGCCGCGACGCTCGTCCTCTGGTTCCCGCCGATCGCGTCGGTGATGGCCGTGATCTGGAAGGACGCTCAGATGACGGCGTTTCTGATCCTCGGGTTCGGTCTGCTTCTCCAGGAGCGCAGGCGGGACCACGTGCTGGGGCTGATCGCGATCCTGGTCGCGACGCTGATGCGGCACAACGCGCTCACGATAACCGGGCCGATCCTCGTGTTCGCGTTTCGCTGGAACCCGACCTGGGGCTGGATCAAGAGCACGGCACTCGCAGTCCTCGTGTGGATCGCGATCACGCTGACGGCGAACGTGATCTCGAGCGCTCTCACCGACGAGGAACAACACTTTTGGCATACGAACATCGCGCTATGCGACATCGCGGGGACGCTGCGCTACGAGTCGTCGACGATCTCCGATGCCGACCTCGCGGCGCTCGCGCCCGGCGTGACGTTCCTGGTCCACGACGTACAGAGCTACCTCCGTACCGCCGATCTCGACGCCGACTACATCAACAAGCTGTGGAAGCTAACGTTCCGGGTAGTCGCGCTTCCGCGCACGGCTGAAGAGCGCGCCGCCGTGACCGCCGCATGGAAGAAGATCGTGTTCGGTCACTTCCACGCATATGCGGAGTACCGCTGGGAGATCGTGCGTCGGCTGTTCGGTCTGACCGACGAGGATCAAGGCTCGCCGGTCTACAACTGGTTCACCGACATCCAGGATCCGTACTACAGCGCTTCGAAGATAGATCACGACGCGACCGGCGCTCACCTCCAGAACGCGTTGCGAACCGGCATGCACGATCTCGGTCTCACGCCGATCTTCAGCGTGCCGGTCTATCTCGTGCTCGTCCTCGTGTTGCTGCCGTTCGCGTTCAAAGACCGTCAGGTGTTCGGTCTTCTCGTCTCCGCGATCACGGGCGAGCTCGCGCTGTTGCCGATCGTGCCGACGCCCGACTGGCGGTATTCGTACTGGGCGATCGTCACGGTTGCGTTCGCGACCGTGATGTTGGTCGCGCGCCGGATGCAGCGATGAAGCGACTGCGCACGGTCGAGCTCGTGGCGATCTCCGCGACGGTCCTGGTGTTCGCGGCGCTGGCCTGGCACCGGCGATGGATCTCCGATGACGGGCTGATCTTCGTCCGCGTCGTGCGCAACATCCTCGCTGGCAATGGACCGGTGTTCAACGCGTTCGAGCGGACCGAGGCAAACACGAGCGCGCTATGGCCATGGCTACTCGCGCTCGTCGGCGGCGTAACTCGCGCGAACCTATCGCACGTCGCGGTCGGCACCGGCTTCGTCTGTTCGATCGCCGGCCTCGTGCTCGCACTGCGCGGAGCTCGCCGCTGGTCGAGCGCTTCCTTTCTGTTGCCGGCAGGCGTGCTTGTCCTCGTCGGCGCCTTTCCGTTCTGGGACTACGCGACATCGGGGCTCGAGACCGGGCTGACGGTGTTGTGGATCGGTGCGACCTGGTGGCTGCTGGTCCAGCAAACTCCGGAGACCACGCGCCGGTGCCAGATGTGGAGCGCGGTGGCGTTCGGGCTCGGTCCGCTCGTGAGACCCGATCTCGCCGTGGCATCGGCCACGTTCTTGATCGCGCAGTGCGCGCTCGTCGCAGCGAACCGCCGGCGGATCGCTGCGCTCGTCGTCGCGGCGCTGGCGCTGCCGGTCGTGTACGAAATATTTCGAGCCGGCTACTACGGCACGTTGGTCCCGTTGCCCGCGCTCGCGAAGGGTGCGAGCAACGCGGCCTGGGAGCGCGGCTGGGCTTACCTCACGTGCTACGTCGGCCCGCTCGCGCTGTGGCTGCCGTTCGCGGCGCTGGCCGTGCCGTTCGCGATCGCGTGTCGCAACCTCCAGCGCCGCGATTGGATCCTGATCGCCGCGCCCGTCGTCGCAGCGATCGTGATGGCGATCTACGTGCTGCGCGTCGGCGGCGACTTCATGTACGCGCGGATGTGGTTGCCGGCGACCTTCTTGGCCGTGCTGCCCGGCGCGATGCTGCCGGTGCGCAAGCTCACCATTCCCTCGCTCGCGGCGATCGCGCTGTGGACCGGATGGTCGGTTCATCGCGATTACACGCGGACCCAACATCACATCAACTACCTCGTCGAGGACGAACGCGTCGGCTACGTCCAGTGGACGCACAAGCGCAATCCGGTCGACGAGGACGCGTACGAGAGCGCGATCCCGATCCTCGGATCGACGCTCGACGCCGCGATCGCGCTGCGCCAGCGCATGCTCTACACGGAAGGCGGTGCGGTGCTGCCGCTCGATCCGGCGTTCCCGCACTCGCCCGTGTTCGTCGCCGGTCGACTCGGTCTCGGCGGAGCGCTCGTCCCGCTGTGGGGCGTCGCGGTCGATACGCTCGGCCTCGCGAATCCGCTCGGCGCGCGGATCACGCTCAACCATCCCGAAGAGCCGCCGGGCCATCAAAAAGTCTTGCCCTGGGCGTGGATCCTGGCGGACTACGCCGATCCGGCGCGGATCGAGGAGACCGAGTTCTCGACGGTCCAGACCGGCGCGGCGCGGAGAGCGATGCAGTGCGGCGAGCTCCGCGAGTTGCTCGCGTCGGTTCGCGAGCCGATGACCGCGTCACGGTTCTTCAAGAATCTGGTCGGCTCGCTCGCGTGGACCCGGCTCGAGATCCCGCCGGATCCGATCGACGCCGAAGTTCGGTTCTGCGGCCACACGGATCTGCCGCGGGTCACGGCGTCGAGCTCGTGCGAGCTATGGGGGTGGGGGCTCGACAACGTGATCGACGGGCGCACGGCGACGATCTACGGCAAGCCCCTGGGCTACTCGAGTACGGTGCACGAAAAGGCGGACCACGCGGAGTGGCTCGAGATCGCCTACCCGGCACCTCGGACGGTCTCCAAGCTGCGGATCTATCCGCGCGACGACGTGGGCTTCATCGGCGCAGGGTTTCCGATCGACTTCAAGATCCAGACGTGGAACGGCACGGCATGGATCGATCAGGTCACCGAGACCAACTATCCGATTCCCACGGGTCCTCAGCTATTCGCGTTTGCGACCACCGTCACGACGTCGAAGATCCGGATCGCTGCAACGCACCTGCAGAATGACAAAATCGACGGGTACGTGATGCAGCTACCGGAGATCGAAATCGTTCCGTGAGCTAGTATGCGCGCATGGTGACCTGGGTCGTGATCGCCGCCTTCAACGAGGCAAAGGTGATCCGCCAGGTCGTCTCGGAGGTCGTCGCAGCGGGCTGGCGGGTCGTCGTGGTGGACGACGGCTCGAGCGATGCGACCGCGTCCGAGGCCGCGGTTCCCGGTGCCATCGTGGTCAGGCACCGGATCAACCTCGGCCAGGGTGCGGCGCTGCAGACGGGCATCGACTACGCGCTTCGCCGGGGCGCATCCGCGATCGTCACGTTCGATGCGGACGGCCAGCACGATGCGGCCGACATCCCCGCGCTGATCGCCGCGCTCGAGGATCACGACATCGCGCTGGGCTCCCGCTTTCTCGGTCGCGTCGAAGGTGCGAGCGAGCGCCGCATGGCAATGTTGCGTACGGCGACCAAGGTGTCGAACAGCCTGTCGAGGATGAACCTCACCGATTCCCACTGCGGCCTCCGAGCGTTCCGCGCTTCGGCTGCTCCGGCTCTCCGGATCACGCAAGACCGGATGGCGCACGCCTCGGAGATCTTGCGCAAGATCAAGACGAGCGGGCTGCGGCTCGTCGAGGTTCCCGTGACGATCAAGTATACCGAGCATTCGAAGAGCAAGGGTCAGGGACCGATCCAAGCCGTGCGCATCCTGTTCGACTACTTCTTTCGCGCATCATGATCATCCGCATCCTTCTCTTGCTCGGGCTCGGGGCCAGCGGCTGGTTCATCTTCCTGCGCCGCAACAAGCTGCCGCTGCACATCATGACGGTGTTCCTGCTGATCGCCGTCGGTGCGGCGGCGATCATCTTTCCGAACATCACGCAGGCTGCTGCCGACCTCGTCGGCGTCGGCCGCGGCACGGATCTCGTGCTGTACCTGTCCGTCGTCGCCGTGATGTTCGTGCTGCTCCACTACTACACGAAGTTCGTCGAGCTCCAGCGCCAGCTCACCGAGGTCACCCGCGAGCTCGCGATCCTGCGCGCCGAGGTCAATCGCGTCGCGCCGAGCGATCAGGCTTCTTGAGCCGGCGGGCGATCGCCGCGCCGCGCGAGTCGCACGCAGACCAGCCCGACGAGGAGCTGCGCGAGCGTGCCCCACACGTAGTGGGCGATCGCGAACGCCAGGACGTGCGCTGCCTGCGCGTCTGACGTCGCACCGGCCGCGTAGCTGCCGAACAGCACCACGAGCGCGCCCTGTGTCGGACCGAGCCCACCCGGCGCGATGGGTATCGCGGCCGCGATCACGACGGCGGGCATCACGGTCATCGCGACCCCAAAGGGAATCTCGATGCCCCACGCGAGAAACGCGAACCAGTAGCCGAGCACGACGAGCATGACGTGCGGAAGGCGCGTGACGATCGCGAGCGCATGTCCCGAGAGCTTCGCCTCGAACAGTGGCGCGAGCACCTCGCGGCGGACGAGGGGCGCAGGTCTGACCGCGATGATCACGAGATAGACCGCGAACGCGCCGCAGCCCGCGACCAGAAACCACCAGAGCGCGGCGTGGCCCGTTCCGCCGAACGCCCAGCTCGCGGTGGTGACGAGCAACAGCGTCGCCAGCGTCGTCCCCATCGTGAACAGCATCACGCCGGTTGCGCGGAGCGCGGGAACTCCATCGCGATGGAGGTAATAGACGATGCCCCCCTGGCCGACCGCATAGCTCAGCAGAGACAGCAGGTACGTTGCACCGCGGACGACGACGGTGCGGCCGAGCGTCCATCGCACCTGCTCGACCCGGAGCGCGATCCAAGTCGCGATCGAATCGGTGACGAGAAAGCCGAGCATCATCGCGCCGTCGACGGCCGCGAGGCGCGCGTGCGGGCCTTCGTGCAGCGAGCTGCGAAACGCATCGAACGGGACCCGCGACGCGATCGCGATCACGATCGCCGAGCCGAGCAGCCATGGCCAAGAGCGTTGGAAGAGATTGCGGAGCGTCACGCGTCGCGACTGGCCCACTTGCGCGCGACGGCGAGCGCAGCGAGCGCGATCGCCGCGGTGGTGACCATCCAGTGGGAATACCGGACGTCGCCCGAGGGAGCCAGGAAGAACATCACGAGCTCGTAAACCACGCCGCTTACTGCGAGAGCGAACAGCAACGGCCGGCGGCGGGAAAGGACAAGTGCGACGAGCGCGAGCACGAGCCAGATCCAGGGCCTGAACATGGGCGCGGTCGCTCGCACGATGGCGCGCCAACCGCGTTGCCAGTCGGACGAGCTCGCACGGTGGTGTAGCGGTGCGAGCAGATCGAAGTCGCCAAAGTCGTCGACGATCTGTGGGCCGGGGCCGCTGAGCTCGAGCAGCGTGCGGATCATCGCCCAGCGATGGACGACGTACGCCTTGGTGTGGTGCACGATCGCGGCACGCCGGTCGGCGGCCAGCGCATCCGCCTGGTCGTCGGTCCCGATAGGCTCGAACATCCGCTTGTCGCCGTGCGTGATCGACCACCAGTTCGTCGCGTCGTGGCCTGCGAGCAGCTGCGTCTTGAACGTCGAATGATCGACGAACGGTAGGCCCGCAAACGCGGCGTCGAGCACCTCGATCTTCTTGAGCTTGGTCCGTCGCATCGTGCCGACGAGGTCGACGTAGCCCAGCTCTTGGGAGGTATGGGTGTCGACGACGACGAGCGCCCAGTTCGCGAGACCCGAAACGATCGACAGGCCCAGCGCGAGACCGACGGCGATCGCCGTTCGCCGCCACCAGACTTGTGCTGGCACGACCGCGAACGCGAGAGGGATCACAGCGAGCCGCAGCTCGGGACGGCACGCGATCGCGATCATGACGAGGACAGCGCCAGCGATTCTTCGAGCGCGACGAGGATCGAGTGCACAGGCAAAGCCCGAGAGCAGCGCGCCGGCCATCAGCGCGTCGGGCCAGATCACCGCCATCACGGAATAAACCGGCGGCAGCATCAACACACCGGCTGCGGTCAGCGCTGCGGCGCGCGGCGTGACGACTCGTGCGAGCACCGCCTGCAGTCCGAACAAGAACAGTCCGCTCTGCAAGACGAGCATCGGGAACGGTCCGGACGTGACGTACTCGAGTGCGCCCCAGATCGCGGTCATCACGGGCGAGTAATCCGAGTAGTCGCCGCTGCGTACGGTGTAGAGCTGCAGCGTGCCGTCGGTGGTCAGGTAGCCGGGATACGCGCCGAGCGTGAAGACGATCCAACCGGCGCACAGGATCTGACGCGGCGTGCGCGCCGCGATCCAGTTCCAAACCGCACGTGTCCGCTCGGCGGCGTTCATTACCGAATGCCGCGATATCACGAACGCGCAGCCTTTGCGATAAGCTGCGCGGGATGTCGCGAACGGGTGAGCCGACCCTGCAAGAGGACGGCGGCGGGTGGCGCGAGCTGGCGATCGAGGCCGTCGTCGCGCTGGCCGCGATGGCGTTGTTCCTCCTTCTGTCGACGACGATCCGGATCAATCCGCTGCAGAGGATCGGTCAGGTCTCGGGCCTCGCGAGCCTGCAGCTGCGTTTCATCCTCGTCGCGTTGCCACTGTTGATCGCGGCGATCATTGCAGCGCGTCTCCAGCGCGGCTTCACCACGATCGTGCGCATCACTTGCGCTGCGTTTGCCGGACTCGCTTCGGCGTTCGTCGCCGGTGGTGTGATGGTCGCGCTGCGCAACACGCCGTACTGCCTGAACGCACACAACGGTGACACCGGCCTGATCGGAGTTTGGGCGAACGCGTTTTCGAATCACGATCCGGGAGGCTATCCGCCGCCGTTCTATCCGCCGGCGTTCCCGCACATCCTGTCCTGGTACAAGGACCTCACGGATCAGCCGGCGCTGTACGCACTGAAGGATCTCGAGATCGTGATCACAGCGCTCGTCGGCCCAGCGACCTACCTGTGCTGGCGGCGGTTGCTACGTCCCTTGTGGGCGCTCGGCATCGGCGTGGTCGCGATGCTGGTCTTGCTCGAGCCGTACAAGCCATACGAAGGGATCACGCTCGTCCTTTTGATTCCCGTCTTGATCCAGTTCGCGCAGGCGCTGCGCACCGCCGAAGATCGGACGATCCATCAGCTGGCGAAGGCCGGCGTCGGGTACGGGCTCGCGCTTGGCCTGCTGTGCCTGTTGTATTCCGGGTGGTTCAAATGGAGCGCGCCGGGTTTCGTGATCTCCGCGCTCTGGTTGGTGCCGTGGCGCGAGGGCAGGTGGCGAGCCGCCGTGATGCTCGCGAGCATTGCGGTGCTCGTGTTCGCGGTGGTGATGTGGAGCTACCTCGCGGGCATCGTCGGCTACGGCCATGCTGCCGGGCTCGCGAGTGTCGCCGGCATCGGCAAGCAGATCATTCGCGACGACTACGTCTACTTCGATGTCCTCGTCGACCCTGCGTACTTCGCGATGTGGAAGACCGACCTTCCCGGTGCCGTTGCCGCGTGGCCGCCGGCCGGTGAGCTCGGCGGGATCAGCGTGTACGTGCTCGTACTGTTCGCGGGATTCGGCGCTGCGATCGCCTGGGCGCGCGAGCGCACCGCGGTGGTCGTGCTTGCCTCGATCATCGCCGGTGCGTGGGTGATCCGGTTCTGGTACGCGCACAAGATGTACGAGACGAAGCTCGTGCAGCTCTACCCCCGCACCTCGATCGAGCTCGCCTACTGCTTCGCGCTGATCGCCGGCTTCGCGGTTCGCGCCGCAGTTCAGCGCTTCGCTTCGCGCGAGACCACTGTCGCCCGGGCGAGCTCGTACGCGATCGGTGCGCTGTGCGCGCTCGCATTCGTGCTCGCGACGGCCGGCTCGGCGATCTCGGATCGCTACATGCCGAACACCGAGGTCCGCGGGCTTGGCTTACTCTCGTACACGTCTCACGACGCGTTCACGAAGAACGTGCCGCCCGACCCGCCTTAGCGAACACGAACGCGCGCGCATCGGGCGCGACCTTGGAGAGCGGGTAGTACGCGTACAGGCCGCCGAGCGCGGTCCAGCGCTGGACGAACCGGATGTTCGGATCGAGGCTCAGACGCTGATAGATCCCGCCGAGGCTGAACATCGAGAGCGGCGTCTCCGCGACGAGCTCGAAGCCGTGGCGCTCGGCGAGCCGAGCCAGGTTGCCGCGCGCGAAGTAGTGAAGGTGCGGGCTGACGAAGCCCTTCTGCCAGATTCGATCGAACGGGTAGTGCATCCCGGCGCGGAACAGCGTGCGCGCCGCGCGGAACATCAAGCCGGTGCTGACTGGAACGTTGAGCATCACGCTGCCGCCCGGTGCGAGGCGCTCGCTGAAGTCGTCGAGCATCGTATCGACATCGGGTACGTGCTCGAACACGCAGTTGAGCGCGATGATGTCGAACTTGCGATCGTCGCCGGCGAGCACGGCGGGGAAGAAGCCCTGGCGGATCTCGTGGCCATGGCGATTCCCGGCCATCATCTTCGTGTTGGGTTCGATCCCGAGCGGGCGGTAGCCGTTGTATTCGCGCGCGAGCTCGAGGAAGAGCCCGTCAGCGCAGCCGAGTTCGAGCAGCGTGCTACCGGCGGGGTGACGTTTCGCGAGGAGCGACAAGATCGCGAGGTAGTTCGCTCGCCGCGTGTGCTCGTACGATACGAGGTCGTATTCGCTGTCGGGGGCGGCGGTGCTCGCAACGTCGTGCTCGAGGTCCGACATCCAGTAGTCACACGTACGGCAGTGCGCGTAGTGATCGGCCTTCGCCATCTCGGCACGCGCACAGATCGGACAGGTCATCGCCGGGCTCTCCTGGCGACGAGCAATATCAAAGCTAGGCACGTCGTGACGGTCAACCAGTGCGAATAGCGATAATCGGGTGTCGCCCCGAGGATCAACAGCGAGCTTTCGAGCAACAGCCCCGAGGCGAGCAGGGCGAGCACCTCTCGGTCGTGAAGCGCGAAGCCGACGAGTGCGAGCGCGAGCACGAGGTAGAACCAAGGGCGCGAGAGTGGCGTGCGATGGATGAACCACCACGCGACGGCCTCGCCGGCATCGGCGAGCGGCGGGCGGACGTCGTCGATCGCGAACCGGGCGAGCGCGTCGTGACGTTGCCAGTGCCGCGGCATGACCGCCGTCCCCGCGAACTTGCGGCGAAGCCCCAGGACCTCGGCGAACGAGTCGACTCGGTAGCGCAGGTACGCGACCGGGTGACCGAGCACGATCTCGTGCCACGCGCGACCGAGTGCATCGCGCTGCGCCTCCGGCATCGGTTCGCCGCTGTTGAGCGCGACGTTCCACAGCGCCGGCGGCGGACCGATGAGTTTCGCGAGGTCGCCGGGTGTGTAGTGCGCACGGATCGTCGCGTGAAAGTCACGCTCGACCTGGATCTGGGTCGGCAGCAGCAACGGGGCGAGCTCCGAATCCGGTAGATCGGGCTCGAGCTTCGCGAGGGTTCCGGTGATGTCGGCGAGCGCGAACGAGGAGCTCCAGAAGTGCATCTCCTTCGAGACGAGCGCGCGATCGAGCCCGAGTGCGAGGAGCGTGATCGCGATCCACACCGCGAGTGCGAGCGCGTAGCGCCGCAGCGTCGCCAGGCCCGGGCGCCATTCGAACAACAAGGCGACGAGCGGAAGCGTCGCGGCGAACGCGTTGTAGCGGAATGCGGTCGCTAGCATCAGGAGCGCGAGGCCGGCGATCCGAACCCCCCGTCGCGCATCGAGCACGAGCGCGATGCCGAGCACGAGGAAGCCGGCCATCATGCAGTCCTTCCAGATCACCGCGAGCGTGGCGCCGATCGGGGGAAACAGCAGCAAGAGACCCGCGGCGACCGCCGCTCCGGTCGGGCGCATCGCGCGGCGCAGGATCAGATAGCAGCCGGCGAGAAAGCACGCGCTCTGTAGTACGAGCATGGCAGCGGGGCCGGGGATGACGCGATCGAGCAGGCCCCACATCGCGGCCATGATCGGGGGATGGCTGTCGGTGAAGAACCAGGCGCGACCCTCGGCCAGCTGGTCGAACGAGTCGACCGACATGAGGCCCGGGTAGGCGAACGCGATGAAGATCACCCACGCTGCGACGAGTACCGAGATCTGCGGAAGTGCCCGAAGCCACAGTCGAGTTCGGCTCTCTTCACGCAAGCGAGCGCACTATAGCCACAACTCTGTCGGGGCGTGTATTGTGCCGCACCTCCTGCATGTGCGGCATCTTTGGTGTGGTTTGTAGAAGTGCGAGCGGCGTCGATCGCGACCTCGCTCGAGCACTCGCGATCGCGCTGCTGAAGCACTCCGAGACGCGCGGCCGCGAGGCGGCTGGCATCGCCGTGCACGACGGCACCGAGATCCAGGTGCTGAAGCAAGGTGGCTCGGTCTCTGACTTCCTCGCGAACCCGAACCTTCACGCGTTGCTCGATCGCGCGCTCGCCCGCTTCGGCGAAGGGAAGACGATCGCGATCACGGGGCATTCCAGGCTCGCCACGAACGGCGCGCAGTCCGACATGGCGAACAACCAGCCCGTGATCACGCACGGCGCGGTCGCGCTGCACAACGGGATCATCGTCAACGACCGTACGATCGCGGAGCGCTTCCCCGTGATCGCGCCGCAGAGCGAGCTCGACAGCGAGGTCCTCGCGGGGCTCCTGCGCACGCAGCTCGATGCGAGCCGCGATCTGGTAGCGGCAACGCGCGCGACGTTCGCCGAGATCGAAGGCTCCGCTTCGCTCGCGATGCTGTTCGACAACTTCGACGTGATGCTGCTCGCGACCAATACCGGGTCGCTGTTCCAGCTCTCGACCGAGACCGGGGACGTGCTCGCGTTCGCATCGGAGCGGTTCATCCTCCAGCGCGTTCTCGAGCAAAAGGACCTGAGCCCGCGCCTCGGCGACGTGCGGATCGAGCAGGTCCGCGCCGGTCACGCGCTGGCGATCCACCTCCACGACATGCGGCGCCACGCGTTCGCGCTGGCTCCGTCGGACGGCGAGGCTCCATTCGGCGACATGCCGAACGGGCACACGATCGAGATCGTCGATCACAGCTCGCGCGTCGATCGGCTCCGCCGCTGCACGCGCTGCATCCTGCCCGAGACGTTCCCGTACGTGAGCTTCGACGAAGCAGGCGTGTGCGCGTACTGCCGGACGTGGAAGCCGATCCAGGTCAAGGGTGCCGACACGCTCGAGCGGCTCGTCGATCAGTACCGCTCGAAGGATGGCAGCCCCGACGTGATCGTCGCGTTCTCCGGCGGACGCGACTCTTCGTACGGTCTGCACTACGTGAAGAAGGTGCTCGGGATGAACCCGATCGCATTCACGTACGACTGGGGCATGGTCACCGACCTCGCGCGGCGCAACTGCGCGCGGGTGTGCGGCAAGCTCGGCGTCGAGCACATCATTCGCTCCGCCGACATCACCGCGAAGCGCCGTTACGTCCGCAAGAACATCGAGGCGTGGCTGAAGAAGCCCGAGCTCGGCATGGTCACGTTGTTCATGGCGGGCGACAAGGAGTTCTACGCGCACGCCCGCCAGCTGCGCAAAGAGACGGGCATCAAGCTCGTGATCTTCTGCACCGGCAACCTGATCGAAGAGGCGCGCTACAAGACCGGCCTCATGGGCGTTCCGCAGGACGACGATCAGATGGTCCTGCCGAACATGTCCTGGCGGAACAAGGCCGGGATGCTGTGGTACTTCGCGAAGAACTACGCGAAGAACCCCGCGTACATCAACGAGTCGCTCCTCGACACCGCGAACGCCTTCTATCAGACGTTCGTCGTGAAGGATGACTTCCTGTACCTCTACCACTACCTGCCATGGTTCGAGGACGAGATCGTTGGCACGATCCGCCGCGAGTACGACTGGGAAGTCGCGACCGATACGAAGACGACGTGGCGGATCGGCGACGGGACGGCCGCGTTCTACAACTACATCTACGGCACGATGGCCGGCTTCACCGAGGACGAGGCGATGCTGTCGAACATGGTCCGCGAAGGCCACATCGATCGCGCCGAGGCGATGGAGCGGGGCCGCGAGTACTCCAAGCCGCGGTGGGCGTCGATCCGCGAGTACGCGCAGCTGATCGGCTTCTCCGCCGAAGAGGCGCTGCAGATCATCAACGCAGCGCCGAAGCTCTACTGACCCGTGTGGGATCGTCTTCGCGCGATCCAGGCGCGCACGATCCTGCTCGCGAGCCTCGCGGCATTCCTGATCTACGCGTGGCCCGGCTTCGTCGGCTGGGATACGCGCGAGCACTTTCTCCAGTCGCGCGCCGGCGTCTACACCGACGGCCATCCGCCAGCGGTTGCCTATCTGGTCCGCCTCTGCGAGGTGTTCGTCGCGGGGCCGGCGCTGCTTCTACTGTTGCAGACGACCACGCTGCTGCTCGGGCTCTACATGATCCTGCGCACGCGCCTGACCGATCGCGTCGCGGCGATCGCGGCCTCCGCCGTGTTCTTGTTTCCCTATGTCTCTGGAGTGACCGGATTGATCGCCAAGGACGGCCTGATGGCTGGCTTCCTCGCGATCGCGATCGGCTTGATGCTCGACGAGCGTACGAGCCGCCAGCGGTGGGCGCTCGCGTTCCTCATCCTCGCGAGCCTGATGCGATGGAATGCTCTCGCGGCGACGTTCGTCCCGATGTTGCTGCTGTTTCGGTGGAAGCCGAGTCTGACCGGGCTCCGGCGCTACGCGATCGCACTCGTCGTCTGGGTCGGGGTGACCGGTATCGCTTACGAGACGAACGAGCTGTTGACGACGAAGCGGGAGTTCCTCTGGTACTGGTCGTTCGCGTACGAGGACATCGCCGGGACCATGGGCAACATGCCCGCGATGGACGACCCGACGATGGAGCGCATGCTCGAGGGCCTGCCGCTCCTCTATCACGATCACATCTACGACCGGTTCAAGGCGATCTACAACCCGGCGAGTCACTACCACCTCATGCGAGACCCGGGGCGAGTCCTCGAGATCCCGCGGAATCAAGCGGAGCGCGACGCGACCGCCGCGGCGTGGAAGCGGTTCGTGCTCGGTAATCCCGTTGCCTACCTCCATTACCGATTCGACAACTTCCGGCAGTTGATGATGATCGATCGGCCGCCATCGTTCTCGAACGTCTACGTGTGGTTCAACGTGATCGCCGCCCCGGAGGTCATCGTAGAGCTCCAGCACGACGCGGCTCCGAGCCGGATCCAAAGCGAGCTGATCCAGGGTTCGAAGTGGATCAGTCTCACGCCGCTCTACTACACGTTCGTCTACTTCGCGTTGACGTTCTTGTTGCTGCCGTTCGTGCGTCGTCGCCTCGAGCTCTCCTTGCTGTTGAGTGCGATCGGCTACGAGCTACAGTGGTTCTTCCTCGCCGCGACAGCCGACGTGCGCTACTCCCAGTGGATGGTCATCTGCACGCTGACCACTGCCGCGTTGCTCTGCTTGCGGCGCTGGCGACGTACGTGATATCGCCGCGTCCGAGCTAAGGAATGTGGCCTCGGATCTTGCGGGTGCTGTTCGCTGCCTACGTGGTGGCGACGCTGGTCCACATCGGCTGGGTCGTTCACCACGAGCCGTTCGGCTTCGACGCGTGGAACGTCGCGGTCGACACCCACGCCGAGCCGATCACGCCGGGCCGGTTCTTCTCGTACTGGTGGTTGGAGTACACCCACTCGAACCCACGGTTCGGCCAGCCCTTCGCGTACCTCGCGTACAAGGTCGACTGGTTCGGCGCGATCGCCACGCCGTTGGTGTATCTCGCGATCTCGCTCGGCATCACGGTCCTCGGGCTCGCGCGCTGGCCGTTCCGCCGTGGCCGCGACCTCGCGCTGTGGGCGATCGTGATCGGTGCGCTGTGGTTCTCGCTGCCGCAGGTCGGCAAGACGCTGTTCTGCAGCGCGTACTGCGCGAACTACATCTACACGCTCGCGATCCTGCTGTGGTTCCTCGTGCCGTTGCGCCTCGCGAAGAACCCCGCGAACTGGCGCTGCATCGCGTACGCACTGTTCGGCGTGATCGCCGGCATGTGCAACGAGCACACCGGGCCGGCGCTGTGCGCGTTCATGCTCGCGTTCGCGTGGTGGCAAGAGGATCACGGCGTCGCGCGGATCGCCTGGTGGGGCGCGATCGGTGCGATCGCGGGGTTCGCAGCGCTGTTCTTCGCACCGGGCCAGAACCAGCGCTACGACGACCTGGCGACGAAGATGTCGATGTTCGGCCGCTTGATGAGCCGCGGCGTCACCGGGAATGTGGAGATCGTGCGCGACTTGATCCTCGGCGTCGCGCCGGTGCTCGGGCTGATCGCGATCGTCGGCGTGATCGCGATCGCGGGCCACGAGCCGGAGAATCGCGAGCGCGAAGGCCGGCACAGCGCGGTGCGGATCATCGCGATCGCGATGGTCGCGGCGATCGTCATGGCGGTGACGATCTTCGTCTCGCCGAAGCTCGGACCGCGGTTCTATTACGGTTCGGCGTGCCTCTTGCTCGCGGGGCTCGTCGCACTCGCCGATACCGTGTTGCTCGATCGCCAGCTCGTGCCATTCGTCGTGCTCGCGGTCGCGTCGTCGATCTATGCAGCGGCGCACACCGTGCCGCTCTATGGCCGGCTCGCGCGGGCCGGCGCGCAACGGATGGCGGAGCTCGAGGCCGCGCCGCGCGGCAGCGTGTTCATCGCCGATTCGTTCGAGCAGGTCGATGAAGGCTGGTGGTTCCTCGGCGATGACTTCCGCGATGCGAAGAAGCGCCAGCTCGTCGCCGACTACTTCGGGCTCCAGGGCGTCGTGTTCCACGCGTACGACCCGCTCGCGCCGCTGGGGCTATCGGGTGCGCGCTACGTGCCGATCGCGACGCTCGATCCGCCGAGCTGTCTCGACGTCTACGGCGGGCTGACGCTCGGGCCGATCCGCGGCTTCGACATGGAAGGCCTCCACCACGAGGTCAGGACCGCGATCGAGCTGTTGCGCACGCGGATCGCACCGGTGCAGCTCGCAGAGCTCGATCTCAGCGTGATCCTCGACGACCCGCGGATCATGCTGCCGCGCAAGCGGATCCTCGTCGCGAAGTGGTCGCCCTCGCACTACGAGAGCTACGTCGCGGCGATCGAGCGCCAGGGCAGGTCGACGACGCGGACGTTGAAGCTCGACAAGCAGCTGAAGGCGAGCGACTTCGAGATCTTCGCCTATCAAGTCGGCGGCGAGGCGAAGAAGCTCGGCAGCTCGCACGACGCCACGCTCGAGTACGTGCCATGGCATGCAGGCGTGTACTGGATGCTCGCGTGCCATCCCGACGAGTGCTTCGTGATCGCCGCTTCGAGACAGGGCGCCTGAGCTCATGAAGCGAAGTTGGATCGCGTGGCTCGCAGTCCTGGTGCCCACGTGGATCGTCTTGATCCTATGCGCGCACTGGGAGCCGGTGCTCCGCGACGGCTGGGGCCACATCCAGTGGCACAAATCGTTCGCGACGACGCCGGGCAACGTGTGGACGTTCGCGCACGAGAGCTACGTCCACAACAACCCGCGGTTCGGCCAGGTCCTCACGCTGCTCGTGTACACGCCGGGGCCCTGGCACGCGATCTTCACGCCCGTCGTCGAGCTCGTGCTCGTGTACCTGCTCGCGCTCCTGGCGCTCGGACGGCGTCCTTCGTTCGCGCGCAGCGAAGACGCGCTGATGTTCGCGACGATCCTCGGCATGGTCGCGCTGACTGCACCGCTGATCGGCCCGATGCTGTTCTACCGGCCGTTTACCGGCAATTACCTGTTCGGCTTCGCGATCGGGCTCGCGATGGTCGTGCCGTATCGGCTCCATGCGGCCGCGCCGCAGCCGCGGCGGTGGTGGTGGATCCCGATCCTGCTGGTCGGTGGCTTCATCGCCGGTCTGTGCAACGAGCACACCGGGCCCGCGACCGTCGCGTGCGTCGCGCTCGCGATCTTCGCGTTCTGGCGGCGCGGCGAGCGGCCGGCCGCGTGGATGGTCGCGGGACTCGTCGGCGTGATCGCCGGCGGGCTCGCGCTGTACTTCGCGCCGGGCCAGGATATTCGCTATCACGGGCTCGCGACATCGACGTCGTTGCTCGGTCGGATCGGCGATCGAGGGGTGGTCGAGAACCTCAAGATCGTGAGCGCACCGTACAGCGCGCTCTGGAAGCTCGTCCCGTGGCTCGCGTTGATCGCGCTCGGCTGGAAGCAGCGCGAACCGAAGCGCGCGTTGCTCGTGCTCGTCGGGGCCTCGCTGTTGATCGCGCTGACGCTCCTCGTCTCGCCGAAGCAGGGTGGTCGGCTCGACTTCGCGTCGATCTGCCTCGCGTGCGCCGCGCTGGCCGGCTATGTCGTGCCGCTCGTCCAGACCCGCGCGACCCAGCTCGTCGCGTGGCTGCTCGCCGGCCTGGCGATCCTGTATCTGCTGTTCCACCTGGTCGCGACGTACTCGGTCGTCGGCCCGGAGTTCGAGCAGCGCTTCGACGCCATCGAGAGTGCTCCGCCCCATGCGGTCGTCACCGTGTCCCCGTACACGCTGCGCCGCTCGCGCTGGTTCCTCGGTGAGGATTTCGGGGAGGGCGCTGATTCTCTTCGGTTCGGGATCGCGTGGAACCGGCATTTGCAGGGTGTTCTCCTCGATAAACCCGCCGAGGCCAACGAGGATCCCGGCGGCCTGTAGCCGTGCTAGTTTGCGCGCCGTTTCATGACCCGCTACTTCGTCACAGGTGCCGCAGGTTTTATCGCGAGCACGCTCGTCGACCGGTTGCTCTCACTCGGGCATAGCGTCGTTGGCTACGACAACTTGAGCAGCGGGCAGGAGCGGTTCCTCGCGGACGCGCGCCGCTCGCCGAGCTTTCAGTTCGTCACCGGCGACATCCTCGATGCGAATGCGCTGACCGCCGCGATGCAGGGCGCGGAGTTCGTGTTCCACATCGCGGCGAATGCCGATGTTCGGTTCGGTACGAACCACCCGAGTCGCGATCTCGAACAGAACACGATCGGCACGTTCCGCGTGCTCGACGCGATGCGGGTCAACGGCATCAAGCACATCGCATTCTCGTCGACGGGCGCGGTGTACGGCGAAGCGAAGGTATTCCCGACGCCCGAAGATGCCCCCTTCCCGATCCAGACCTCGCTGTACGGCGCCGCAAAGACCGCCGGCGAAGGCATGATCTCGGCGTTCTGCGAGGGCTTCGGGTTCCAGGCCTGGATCTTCCGCTTCGTATCGATCCTCGGCGAGCGCTACTCGCACGGCCACGTGTTCGACTTCTACAAGCAGCTCCGCGCGAACCCGGCGAAGCTGCACATCCTCGGCAACGGCCGGCAACGCAAGTCGTACCTCTACGTCGGTGACTGCGTCACGGCCATGCTGACGGCCGTGGACAAGGCGCGCGACAAGGTCAACATCCTGAACCTCGGCACCGACGAATACGTCGAGGTCAATGACTCGGTCGCGTTCATCTGCGAGGCGCTCGGTATCACGCCGGAGCGTTCGTACTCGGGCGGCGAACGCGGTTGGGTCGGAGACAATCCGTTCATCCTGCTCGACTGCTCGAAGATCCGTTCGTTGGGCTGGGCGCCGACGCTGTCGATCCGCGACGGCATCGCGAAGACGCTGGCCTACTTGCAAGGAAACCAGTGGCTCTTGGAGGCGCGCGCGTAATGCTGATCACCCGCAGCCCACTTCGGATCTCGCTCGGCGGTGGTGGCACCGACTTGCCCTCGTACTACCAGGATCACGGCGGCTATCTCGTCTCCGCCGCGATCGACAAGTACGTGTGGGTCACGATGAACAAGCCGTTCGTGCCCGGCGTGTTCCTCAAGTACTCGAAGATGGAGCGCGTCGATCAGGTCGATCAGATCGAGCATCCGATCGTCCGCGAAGCGTTCCGGATGATGGGCATCACCGACCTCCAGCACGAGATCACGACGCTCGCCGACATCCCCGCCGGCACCGGCCTCGGGTCATCGGGCAGCTTCACGACGGCGCTGCTGAAAGCCTTGTACTCGTTCGAGCGCCGGCTGCTGTTGCCCGGTGATCTCGCGCGGCTCGCGTGCGAGCTCGAGATCGAGCGCCTGAACCAGCCCGTCGGCAAGCAGGATCAGTACATCGCGGCGTACGGCGGAATCACCGCGTTCGAGTTCGCGAAGAACGGCGAGGTCCACGCCGCGCCGATCGCGCTGCCGCAGACGACGCTGCACGAGCTCGAGGATCACTTGCTGCTGTTCTTCACCGGCTTCTCGCGGAGCGCGAGCGACATCCTGAAGGATCAGGATCAGCGAACGAAGCAGGCCGACAACTCGATGGTCGAAGGCCTCCACTACGTGAAGGAGCTCGGCTTCCGCAGCAAGCAAGCGCTCGAGGCCGGCAAGCCGGAGCTGTTCGGCGAGATCATGCACGAGCACTGGGAAAACAAGCGCAAGCGCAGCAAGGGCATGAGCAACCCGAAGATCGACGAGTGGTACGAGCTCGGCCGCAAGGCGGGCGCGATCGGCGGCAAGCTCGTCGGTGCTGGCGGCGGCGGGTTCCTGATGTTCTTCGCGCCGGAGCCGAACAAGGTCCGCCATGCGATGGTCGAGGCCGGCCTCGAAGAGGTCCGGTTCCGGTTCGACTTCGACGGCACCCGCGTCGTGTTCTCCTGATGCTGCCGATCGCGATCCTCGCAGGTGGTCTGGCGACGCGCCTCGGCGACGTCACCAAGACGATTCCGAAAGCGCTCCTGCCGATCGCGGGTAAGCCGTTCATCGTCCACCAGCTCGCGCTGCTCCGCGCCGCGGGGATCACCGAGATCGTGATGTGCGTCGCACATCTCGCCGATCAGATCGAAGGCGCGATCGGCGACGGGCACGAGTACGGCGTGCACGTCCAGTACTCCCACGACAAGCTCTTGGGCACGGCCGGCGCGTTACGCAACGCGCTGCCGCTCCTCGGCGACGAGTTCCTCGTGATGTACGGCGACTCCTACCTCCTGTGCGACTACGCCGGCATCGCGCGGGCCTGGCAAGCGAGCGGCAAGCTCGGCCTCATGACCGTGTTCGAGAACCACGGTCAGTACGACGCGAGCAACGTCGAGTTTCGTGGTGGCCAGGTCCTGCGCTACGAAAAGAACGTGTCGGGCATGACCCACATCGACTGGGGCCTGGGGGCGTTTCGCGCCGCGGCATTCGCCGGCTACCCCGACGGCAAGCTCGACCTCCAGCGCGTTTATCAAGATCTGCTCGCCAAGGATCAATTGTTCGGCTACGAGGTTTCAGACCGGTTTTACGAGATCGGCTCGCATAGCGGTCTCGAAGAGCTCCGTCGCATTTTGAAGGAAACACCATGAGCTACGCCCGCCAGCATCTCGAAGAGTCCAAGCGCGTGATCGACGCGATCGACGCCGACCAGATCGAAAAGATGGTCGACGTCCTCCACGCCACGCGCGAGCGCGGCGGCCGGCTGTTCTTCCTCGGCGTCGGCGGCAGCGCCGGCAACTGCAGTCACGCGGTCAACGACTTCCGCAAGATCTGTGGGTTCGAGGCGTACGCGCCGACCGACAACGTGTCGGAGCTGACCGCGCGCACGAACGACGAGGGCTGGGCGACTGTGTTCGTCGAGTGGCTGCGCGTGTCGAAGCTCGGCAAGAACGACACGCTGTTCGTGTTCTCGGTCGGCGGCGGCAACGTCGAGAAGAACGTCTCGCCGAACCTGGTCTACGCGCTCAAGCTTGGCAAGGAAGTCGGCGCGAGCATCGTCGGCGTCGTCGGCCGCGACGGCGGCTACACGAAGCAGGTCGCGGACGCGTGCTGCGTGATCCCGACGGTCAACGCCGACAACGTCACGCCGCACTCCGAGGCGTTCCAGGGCGTCGTCTGGCACCTCCTGGTCTCGCACCCGAAGCTCAAGAAGCAGCAGACGAAGTGGGAATCGACGAAGTAAAGCGCGCGGTGTTCCTCGACCGCGACGGCGTGATCAACGCCTCGGTGGTCCGGAACGGCAAGCCGTACCCGCCGGCATCGGTCGGCGAGATGGAGATCCTGCCCGGGGTCGGCGAGGCGCTCGCCAGGCTCCGCGCGGCGGGCTTCGAGCTGATCGTCGTCACGAATCAGCCCGACGTGGCGCGCGGCACGCAGTCGCGCGAGGCGATCGACGCGATGCATGATCGGCTGCAGCGCGAGCTGCCGCTCGATGCCATCTACGCGTGTTTCCACGACGATGCTGACGACTGCGCCTGCCGCAAGCCCAAGCCGGGCCTGCTGGTGAACGCGGCACGCGACCGAGGCATCGATCTCGGTACGAGCTTCATGGTGGGAGATCGATGGCGCGATACCGATGCGGGGCTTGCCGCCGGTTGCCGCGCGATCTTCATCGACCGAGGTTATTCGGAGCGCAAACCCGAGCGATTTGCGGTAAACGTGGCCGGACTGCCCGAGGCAGCCGCTTGGATCTTGGAGCAAATATGACCGCTGTTAACGATCTCAAGGTGAAGATCTTCGCCGACGGTGCCGACGTGAAGGGCATGGTCGAGATGTACAAGAAGCCGTTCGTGAAGGGCTTCACGACCAACCCGACGCTGATGCGCAAGGCTGGCATCTCGGACTACCGCGGCTTCGCGAAGGAAGTGCTCGCGGCGATTCCGGATCGGCCGATCTCGTTCGAGGTGTTCAGCGATGACTTCTCGGAGATGGAGAAGCAGGCGCGCGAGATCGCGAGCTGGGGCAAGAACGTCAACGTCAAGATCCCGGTCACGAACACCCAGGGCGAGCCGGCCTACAAGCTGATCCAGACGCTCGCGAAGGCGGGCATCCAGCTCAACGTCACCGCGGTGTTCACGCTCGAGCAGGTTCGCGACATCGTCGCCCACCTCGATGCGAAGACCCCGGCGTTCGTGTCGGTGTTCGCCGGTCGGATCGCCGACACGGGGCGCGACCCGCTGCCGCTGATGGCCGCTGCGCACGCGCTCGTCCACACGCTGCCGCACGCCGAGCTGATCTGGGCGTCGCCGCGCGAGCTCCTCAACGTGTTTCACGCCGAGTCGGTCGGCTGCGACATCATCACCGTGACGAACGACGTGCTCGCGAAGCTGTCGAACGTCGGCAAGCCGCTCGCGCAGTTCTCGCTCGAGACCGTGAAGATGTTCCACGACGACGCGACGAAGGCCGGCTTCAAGCTTTGAGCTCGTGAGCGACGCGCGGCTCCGCCGAGACGTCGTCTGGAACCTGGTCCCGGTCGCGCTGCTCGCAGCCGTCGGGCTGGGGAGCAACTTCGCGATCTTCACGTGGTGGGGCTCCGAAGCGCTGGCGGTATTCAACCTCGTCACCACCGCGTACTTCGTGCTCGCGGTGCTTGGCGCGTCTGGGCTGCAGTTCTCGGTGCTGCGTGCGGTCGCGGAGTCGCCCGACGATCCGGATCACGTCGCGTCGGCTGTGGTCGGCGCGCTCGTGCCGAACCTCGTGCTCTCCGCGGCGATGACGGTGCTGTTCGTCGCGCTGCGCGGCCCGTTCTCGTCGCTCCATCACAGCGATGCGGTGGGCGAGGGCATGCTCGTCGCGGCGCCGGGACTGTTCTGCTTCTCGATCAACAAGGTCCTGTTCAACGTCGTCAACGGGCTGCGCCGGATGCGCGCATTCGCGATCTACACGTCGTTGCGCTACGCGATGATCGGCGTCGGTCTTCTGGTCGCGCATGCCACGGGGATCGGCGCATCGCGCATCGCGATCGTGTGGACGATCACCGAGGGCACGATGTTCGTCGTGCTGCTAGGAGAGCTCGTCGTGACGGTCGAGCTCGCGCGTGGCCGTGCGTGGCGGCGCTGGGCGCGGATCCATCTCGCGTTCGGCGTGCGCGGCGTCCTCGCGACGCTCGCCGCCGACATCAACACCAAGCTCGACATCTGGATGCTCGGCGCGTCGGGCATCGCGAAGTCGCTTGTAGGCGTGTACTCGCTCGCCGGTGCGCTCAACGAGGGTGCGAGCCAGCTCGCGGTCGTGCTCCAGAACAACCTCAACCCGATACTCGCGAAGCAGCTCGCCGAGGGGCAGCGCGGGGAAGTCGTCGCGCTCGCGCGCCGGACTCAGAAGTGGTTCGCGCCATCGCTCGGGTCCGCGTGCCTGCTCGGCGCGGTCGTGTTCCCGGTGCTGATGCCAGCGGTGATGGGCGATCCGCAGATCCACGCGGCCTCGTGGCCGTTCGCGATCCTGATGGTCGCGCTCGCACTCGCGTCGCCGTACCTGCCGTTCCTCCACGTGATGCTGATGGCGAACCACCCGGCGTGGCACACCGCGCTCGTCGTCGCCGTCCTGGGCGTGAACTTCATCGCCGATCTGATCCTGATCCCGATGCTCGGCCTTACCGGCGCCGCGATCGGGACCGCGCTGGCCGTCGTGACGTCCGCGGTGCTCGTCCGCGTGCTCGCGCGCCGGATCGTCCGCGTCGCGATCTAGTAGAACGCGCGGATCGCGTGCGCGACGTGTTCGAGCTGCGCCGGCGCGAGCTCGGGATGGACGGGCAGTGCGAGGACTTCGCCAGCGGCGCGCTCGGCCTCCGGCAGAGCGCCGGCCTTGTTGCCCGCGAAGCACGGCTGCAGGTGGAGCGGCAACGGGTAATAGACCTCGGTCTCGATCTCGCGCGTGCGAAGGTGGGCGCGGAGCTCGTCGCGGCGCGGCGCGCGAACGACGTAGTGATGCCAGACATGCCCGGGCGCATCGTCCGGAAGCACGAGCGGCGTGCCAGCGAGGAGCTCGCGATACAGCGTCGCGTTGCGGCGGCGGACCTCGTTCCAGCGGGCGAGGAACGGCCGCTTGACCCGGAGGATCGCGGCCTGGAGCGTGTCCATGCGGAGGTTCGCGCCGACGACGTGGTGGACGTACTTCGGGCGCGAGCCGTGCGTGCGATAGAGCCGCACGCGATCGGCGAGCGCGTCGTCATCGCACATCACCATGCCGGCATCGCCGGCGGCGCCGAGGTTCTTCGATGGAAAGAAGCTCAGCGTGACGAGGTTGCCGGACTTGCCGAGCCCCGCGGCTCCGACCGCCTGCGCCGCGTCCTCGACGATCGGCAGGTTCGCGGCGGCGAGCGCGTCGATCTCGGCAAGCCGACCGAACAGATGGACCGGGATGATCGCGCGGGTCCGCGGCGTCACGCGTGCGAGCGCCGATGCCGGATCGAGATTGAAGGTGCGCGGGTCGATGTCCGCGAACACCGGCGTCGCGCCGAGTCGCGCGACGGCACCGGCGGTCGCGAAGAACGACATCGCGGTCGTGATCACTTCGTCGCCCGGGCCGATGCCGAGCGCCCACAGCGCCGCGAGCAACGCATCGGTCCCGGACGATACGGCGATCGCATGCGCGAGTTGGTGATCGGCCGCGAGCTCGGCCTCGAGCGCGCCGACATCCTCGCCCATGATGTAGTGGCCACTCGCGAGCACCCGCTTGACGGCGGCTTCGATCGCGGGCCCGAGCTCGACGTACTGCGCGGGCAGATCGAGCAGCGGCACCTTCATCGCACGGCCTCGTCGAGGCTGCCGCCAGCATGCGCGTAGGTTCGCGCGCACGCGCTGCAGGTCGCGCGACCGGCGACGAGCTCGAGCCGGACGCCGCAACGACACATCCAGCCGACCTCGCGCGCGGGGACACCGACCGCGAGCGCGAACGGCGCTACATCGTGCGTGACGACCGCACCAGCGCCGATGAAGGCGTAACGGCCGAGCGTGGTGCCACACACGATCGTCGCGTTCGCACCGATCGTCGCGCCCGCGCCGATCCGCGTCGCCTTGTACTCGCGCTTGCGGCTAACCTCGCTGCGCGGATTGATCACGTTCGTGAATACCGCGCTCGGGCCGATGAATGCGTCGTCCTCGATCACGACGCCGTCGTAGATCGACACGTTGTTCTGGATCCGGACGCGGTCGCCGATCACCGCGGTCGCGGCGACGAACACGTTCTGGCCGAGGCTGCAGTTCGCGCCGATGCGCGCGCCGCTAGCGACGTGACCGAAGTGCCAGATCTTCGTCCCGTCCCCGATGATCGCGCCGTCGTCGACGTACGCCGAGTCGTGCTTCGTCCACGTCATCGCGACCGCTCATAGCACAGCGGGTGCGCGAGAGACGTAGGTGCTACCGGAGTCGCCACGCGGATGTCGTATGCCAGCTGGATCGAGGGCCGCGCCTCCTCGATGCCAAACCCGCCGCCGCCGAGGATGTCGCGGTAGACCGCGGTGTGGAGATCTGGAAAGCCATCGGAGAACTCGACCTCGTGGCCATCGGTCGATAGACATCGGTACGCGGTCTTGCCCTGCGCGCGTACCGAGGAGGGCAGGTCGTTTTGGTCGACCGAAAGGAACCAGCGCACCCGCGCGTGCTCGAGCTCGAACATGCCCGACATCTTGTCGGGGCGCGCGAGGAACACGGTCGAGTCGATCGCCTTGCCGAACAGCCAGATCAGCACGTCAAAAAAGTGAACGCCGATGTTGAGCGCGAGCCCGCCGGACTTCTCGAGCGAGCCCTTCCACGACGCGTTGAACCACCGGCCGCGCGACGTGACGTACGTGAGCTCGACATCGGCGCGGCCGGACCGTGGCGACTCGGCGAGCCTCCGCGCGAGCTCCTGGAACTGGGGCAGCAGGCGAAGCTGGAGCACCGTGAACACGCGCGTGCCGTATTCCGCCTCGAGCGCGGCGAGCTGGTCGAGGTTCCACGGGCTGATCACGAGCGGCTTCTCGCAGATCGCGTGCGCACCGACGCGCAGCGCGAGCCGGACGTGCGCGTCGTGCAGGTAGTTCGGCGAGCAGATCGACAGGTAGTGGACGCGGTCGACCTCCGCGAGGCGACGGCGCTTCTCGAGGTATCGATCGAAGCGCTCGACCTCGGTAAAGAACGCTGCGTCGGGGAAGAACCGATCGATGATGCCGACACTGTCGTGGGGGTCGACCGCTGCGAGCAACGTGTTACCGGTGTCCGCGATCGCCTTCAGGTGTCTCGGCGCGACGAAGCCGGCGACGCCGAGCAGCGCGAAGTTGGTCACTCGTGAGCCTCCAGCCGGAACACGCCGCCGATCGTCGCCGCGCCGGGCAGCGCGGTGGTCGTCATGTAGAGCTCTCCATTCGCGGCCTTGTGGATGCTCGCGGGGGAGGCCGGCGAGCCCGGATGCTCGATGCCGGCTCCATCGAGGTAGGTGACATCGGCCGGGACGCTGGTCGCGAACGTCGCCGCGCCGGTCTTGGTCGCCTCGTAGAGCGCGGCCTTGCAGTAGTCGGTGAAGAAATACGTGCCGGCGAGATCGGGGTAGCACTGACCGCGATAGACGTCGCCGCCGATGATCGCGCACCAGCCGTCGGTGTGCATCGCTTCGAACTGCGGCATCGTGATTCCCGTGGCCGAGCAGGTCCCGTTGCCGTTGCCGCCGTTGTAGCAGCTCGAACCCTCGTACATGCTCCAGCCGAAGTTCTGTCCCGACGCCGCGCCTGCCGGAACGAGATCGATCTCCTCGACCGCGCTCTGGCCGACGTCGCCGATCCACAGATCCCCGGTGGCGCTATCGAACGCGTAGCGCCACGGGTTGCGAAACCCGATGTCGTAGACCTCGGGCGCACCGGCGACGCCGTTGGAGAACGGGTTATCGGCGGGGATCGAGTACATGAGGCCGGGGTCCTGGTGGTGCGTGCTGATCCGTAGCAACTTCGCGAGCAACGCGTGTGGGTTCTGGCCGTTGAGGTGCGGATCGCCGGCGCCGCCGCCATCGCCGGTGCCGATGTAGAGGTCGCCGTCGGGCCCGTACTCGAGCATGCCGCCGTTGTGATTCGTCGCGAAGTCGGGGATCGAGAGCACGACCTCGCCGGTGCTCGGATCGGCGTGGTCCGGATCGTTCGCCATCACGTGGTAACGGGCGAGCACGTTCGCGTCGCTGGTCGTATAGAACACGTAGAACACGCCGTCGATCGCGTACTGCGGCGGGAATGCGAGGCCGAGGAGGCCTTGCTCGCCGCCGCTCGCGATCGAATTCGAGATGTCGAGGAACGTCGTCGCGCTGTGATCGCCGAGGATCTCGATCACGCCGCGCTGCTCGACGACGAACAGCCGCGGATCGGCGGGCGGTGAGACGACGACGATCGCAGGCCCATCGGTCGTGCCGATCTGGCGCCACGTGATGCGCGTTCCGCTGCTCGGCACGCATGCGGCCAGCGCGCCGGCATCAGCAGGCGCGTCGAAGTACGCCGCGTCGGGGGACCGCTGGGCGCTGTCGCCGCACGCACACAGGCTGGCAATCAGTGCGAGGGACCGCATGCCGCATCGTACGCGTCACCTGAGGGTCTATGCTAGAAGAGCCCGATGGCCTCGCCCGTGATCTCGATCGTCGCGCCCGCGTACAACGAGGAGCGCAACATTCATGCGTTTCTCGCGGCGATGATCCCGGTGCTCGAGGGAATCGGCGAAACGTTCGAGATCATCTTCATCAACGACGGCTCGCGCGACAACACGCTCGCGATGCTCGCCGCGGCGGCGTCGCAGGACGCGCGGATCAAGGTGGTCGGGCTCGCGCGCAACTTCGGCAAGGACATCGCGCTGTCGGCGGGACTGTCGTACGCGACGGGGCAGGCGATCATCCCGATCGATTGCGACCTCCAGCACCCACCCGAGCTGATCCCGCAGTTCGTCGCGAAGTGGCGCGAGGGCTACGACATGGTGCTCGGCGTGCGCAGCAAGCGCGACGAGGAAGGCTGGCTGCGGCGTACGCTCTCGCAGACCTACTACAAGGTCATGCGGATGATGACCAGCGTCGAGATCCCGCCGAACGCCGGCGACTTTCGGCTGATCGATCGCAAGATCCTCGACGTCATCAACAAGATGCCGGAGCGCCATCGCTTCATGAAGGGCATCTTCGCGTGGCCGGGCTTCAAGGTCACCGCGATCGAGTTCCAGGCGAACGTTCGCGCGAACGAGACGACGACCTCGTGGAGCTTCTTCAAGCTCTGGCGGTTCGCGCTCGATGGTCTGTTCTCGTTCTCGACCGCGCCACTCAAGCTATGGACGTACATCGGCGCGCTGTCGGCCGGTGGTGCGTTCCTCTACCTCCTCATCACGATCATCCAGAAGCTGTTCTGGGGCATCGCGGTGCCCGGCTACGCATCGCTGTTGATCGTGCTGTTGTTCTTCAACGGCCTGCTCCTGATCTCGAACGGCATCCAGGGCGAGTACATCGCGCGGATCTTCGAGGAGGTGAAAGGTCGGCCGTTGTTCGTCGTCGGCCAGACCTTCGGTATCGACGGCGCGCAAGCGGTCCAAGCAGCGCCGGCGCACGCGCCGCCACAAGCCACCCAACCAAACCTCGCCCCGCCGGCACCGGTCGCGCCTTCGGGCCCGATGCCGACAATTCCGGCCTCGGGGCCGGTTCCGGTCGTCGCGCGGGCGCCTGCGCCGACCCGGCCGCCTCCATTCGCGGCGCGTCCCGGCTCGCCGACCCAACCACCACCACGCCCCGCGCCTCCGCCCGTCGGTGGCCCGATCGGCAACGCGCCGACGATGCCGATCTCTCCGATCGCCAGTGAAACCCCGGCGACGCCGGATCCCGAGAAGCCGCGCCGCGAGCTACCGAAACCGAATCGCGTCTAGATGCGCAGGCGCGTCGCGATCTGGGCCGCGGTCGTCGTCCCGATCTGGATCGTGATGGTGCTGTGCACCCACTGGGAGCCGGTCCAACGCGACGGCTGGGGCCATCTGATCTGGCAACGCCAGACCGGCCTCAGCTGGTCGAATCTGATCGGGTTCGCGCGCGGCACGTACGTCCACAACAACCCGCGGCTCGGTCAGGTCGCGACGCTGCTGATGTTCACACCCGGGCCGTGGCACGCGATGTTCACGCCGCTGCTCGAGCTCGCGACGTTCTACCTGCTCGTCGCGCTCGTGCTCGGCCGCTGGCCGTCGACGGTCGACGACGCGCTGATCTTTTTGGCGACGTTCGCGATCACCGCGGTCACCGCACCGCAGTTCGGCGAGATGCTGTTCTACCGGCCTTACACCGGCAACTACGTGTTCGGGCTGTGCGTGAACCTCGCGTTCCTCGTCCCGTACCGGTTCGGGCGCGTCGGCTGGTGGATCGTGCCGATCGGCTTCGCGAGCGGCCTGTGTAACGAGCACACCGGGCCCGCGATCGTCGCGCTCGCGACCGCCGCCACGTGGCAGACCTGGGCGAAGCCGGGAAAGGCAGCGAAGCTCGCCGGTATCGCTGCGATGATCGCGGGCGGGCTCGCTCTCTACTTCGCGCCCGGCCAGAACATTCGCTACAACGGCATCGCGCAGACGTCGCTCGCGGAGCGGTTCGGCGAGCGCGGTGTCGCCGGCAATGCCGAGGTGATCGGGCAGTGGTTCATGTACCTCGCGCCCGCGCTCGTCTGGGTCGCGATCGCCGCGGTCGCCTGGTGGCGCACGCGACCGCCGAGCGATCGCGAGCAACGCCGCGTCGATGGCGCGTTGCTCGCGGCGGCGGCGGCGATCGTCGTCACGCTGCTCCTGTCGCCGAAGCTCGGCCCGCGTCTGTACTTCGCGTCGTGTGCGTTGGTCGCGGTCGTGATCGCGAGCCATGCGGTGCGGCAGGCCCGGACCGCTACCGCCGTGGTGTCCGCGCTCGTCGCCGGCTACGTCGCGATCGTGTGCGTCGTCGCATATCGCGCGGCCGGCGAGCAATGGGCCGCGCGCGTCGCGACCTGGGAAAAGACCCCCGACGTCGTCGACCCGCCCCCGCAGCCGGGACCGCGCTCGCGCTGGATCCTCGACGACGACATGCAGCAAGCCGAGTACCGGGCGCTCGCCGCCAAGGCGTTCGCTATACTGCCCGGACCATGAGCGAGATCACGATGGAGCTGCTGAAGCGGCTCCCGAAGACCGACCTGCACTGTCACCTCGATGGCTCGCTGCGCCTCGACACGGTCCTCGATCTCGCGAAGCAACAGAAGGTGAAGCTGCCGACGTTCGATCGCGGCGAGCTGTTCAACATGCTGTACGCCGGCGAGCACGTCGCGTCGCTCGACGACTACCTGCGGGCGTTCGACATCACGCTGTCGGTGCTCCAACAAGAGCACGCTCTCGAGCGCGTGGCGTACGAGCTCGCCGTCGACGCGCACGCCGAGAACGTCCGCTATCTCGAGGTTCGCTACTCGCCGCTGCTCCACGTTCGCGAGGGCCTGAGCCCGAGCCGGGTCGTCGAGGCCGTGCTGCGCGGCCTGCGCACCGCGAAGCGCGAGCTCGGGATTCGCTACGGCGTGATCCTGTGCGCGATCCGTTCGCTGCCGCCGGAGCAGTCGCTGCGGATCGCCGAGCTGTGCGTCGCGTTCAAGAACCGCGGCGTCGTCGGCTTCGATCTCGCGGGCTCGGAGATCAACTTCCCGGCGAAGGTCCATCGCGCGGCGTTCCAGCTCGTGATCGACAACAACATCAACTGCACCGCGCACGCGGGCGAGTCATTCGGCCCCGACTCGGTCCACCAGGCGATCCACAAGTGCGGCGCGCACCGGATCGGCCATGGCACCCGGCTCGTCGAGAGCGGCGATCTCCTGAACTTCGTCAACGATCACCGGATCCCGCTCGAGGTCTGCCCGTCGTCGAACGTCCAGACCCGCGCCGCCGCGTCGTGGGAGGCCCACCCGGTCGACTTCTTCGTCGACTACGGGCTCCGCGTGACGATCAACACCGACAACCGGCTGATGTCGGATACGACCGTCACGAAGGAGCTCCACCTCTGCCACAAGTACTACGGGTGGTCGCTCGCGACGATCAAGGAGATCATCATCAGCGGCTTCAAGAGCGCGTTCATGCCCTATCGCGAGAAGGCCGACCTCGTCGCCGAGATCATTCGCGAGCTCGCGACCTACGACACGGCGGCGAAGTCGAAGCTCACTGCGTCGTGAACGAGAACGTCGTCGGTGCGAGCGGGTTCGCTTGCGCCGAGATGTCCTTGATCGCCGCCGACAGCGTCACCGTGATCACCGACGCCGCGGGCAGGGCCGCGCTCGGCGTGAACGTGTAGGTCACCTGGTCCGCGTTCGCGCTGACCACGCCGACGATGCCGGTCGCGCCTTGGGCGACGGTGAAGCTCGTCGTGTCGACACCCGTCACCTTCTCGCTGAACACGACGACGATCGTCGAGTTGGTCGGCACCATCGTCGCGCCGTCGAGCGGCGTCGAGGACGCGAGCATCGGCGGCTCGTCGTCGAACGTCATGAACGAGAACGTATGCGGCGAGAGTGGCGAGCCTGCGGCGCTCGACACGATATTGCTGGTCAGCCGGACGACGATGACGTGGCCACCAGCGAGCGCGGTAGGCGAGAACGTCGCGGTGTACGAGGTCGGGTCGTACGAGTAGGTCCCGGGCTGCTGGACCCCTCCGTCCGTGACGAGGAAGTCGGTCATGTCGGGGGCGACGACATCGCGGGAGAACGTGACCGTGATCGAGCTGGTTCTACCGACGTTGGTCGCCTGGTCACCTGGGGTGGTCGACACGACAGTCGGGTTGGTCGCGTCGGCATCCGGGCTGGGTACATCGGGCGGGGCGTCGGTCGGGCAGCGGGTCCCGGAGGGCGCGCTGTTCCACTTGCACACACCGTCGGCCATCGAGCACGTGTAGTCGGCCGGACATTGGAAGGCATTCGCTGCGTTGCACTGGAACCCGCAAGCGGGGGTCGGCGCCGAGTAGCAAGAAACATTAGTGCTGCCGAACACGCATAGCGCGAGAACGCCCATGCACAGCAGCGCGCCAGCAATCCGGCCCATCTGCGGCGACCCTATCACGACCGCAGTGGTACGATGCGTTGGATGGCTGCGCTGGACCGCACACGTGCAACGGCTCTCGTCGAGCCGCACTGGCGACAGCTGTACAATTTCGTGTTCCGTCTCACGCTCGATCGCGGGCGCGCCGAGCGCTACGTCGCCGACATCTTCGCGCTCGCCGGCGACAAGATCGGCGACATGCCCGCGAACGAAGCCGCGGCGCGCGTCTGGTTGCTCGGCCTCGCGAACCAGCTCCTCGAGGAGCGCTTGCCGCGCCAGCCCGAGGTCAACTTCGACATCCTCGACGACACGCTCCGGAACGAAGCGACTCGCACCGACGTGGTGCGCTCGCTCTCCGATCCGCAGCGCGATTTTCTCTTATGGGAGCTCAAGCAGGGTTGCATGACCGCGGTCGTCAACTGCTTGCCGCCCGGCGAGCGCGCCGCATTCGTCACCTGCCACGTGATCAAGCTCGATGACGAGCAGGCGGCCCAAGCGCTCGGCATCACCGAGAGCGCGTACAAGGTCCGGCTGTCGCGCGCGCGCAAGAAGATCGGCGACTACCTCGCACCGCGGTGCGAGCACGTCAACCCGATGAACCCGTGCCGCTGCCCGGCCCGCGTCGGCACCGCGCTTCACAAGGGCTTCATCCGCCAAGTCGGCCCGGTCGGCGGCGAGGTCTCGCTCCGCAAGCCGCTCGAGCCGTACGGTCGCTACGGCACCGGCCTCGGCAACGACGACGTGCCGATGCGCGACATCGCGGCGATCTACGGCGGCCTGCCGGAGCCCGATATGCCGGCCGAGTTCGCCCAACAGCTCGTCGCGAAGCTGACGGGTTAACCGTCGTGTCGTCCGCCGCGCTGTTCGATGTGAACTGGCAGCGGCACTCGCGCTGGGCCTTTCTCGGCCTGCTCGTGATGCTGTCGTGGCTCGCGTATCCGACGGCGCGGTGTAGCTACGCGGCGTTTCGCGATATCCCGCTGACCGAGTACGACCGGCCACCCGACGATCCGAATGCCGCGGATCAGACGCGCGTCGATCAGGGCAAGGAGTTCGCGGGCAGCTGGCTCGATTCGATCAAGGCTTGCTACAAGCGCACGCCGATCATGGGCCAGGAGCCGTGGAAGACCGACCTCCTGATCGGCTTCACGTTCGTGTGGATCCTCGGCTGGGGCGTGCACCGGCTCGACCGCAGCAGCAAGCGCGCGCGGCTCGACGATCCGCCGATCGGGCGGCGGCGCGGTTAGCGCTCGCCCGCGAACTTCGGGCCGTCGGCAGGCGCGGGCGTGAACTCGACGGTGTCGTCGAACACCTTCGCCCAATCGCCGGCGCGCCACTTCGCGGCGGCGTCGCGGATCTTCTCCGGCGAGCTCGACACGAAGTTCCACCAGATGTAGCGCGGGCCATCGAGCGGCTCGCCGCCGAGCACGACGAGGCGGACGGGACCGTCCGCGGTGATCTTCGGAGATCCGCCCTTCGCGATCACCGCCATGTGGCGCGCTTCGAGCCGATCGGCGCCGATCGTGATCGCACCGTCGACGAGATAGAGCGCGCGCTCGCTGAAGCCTTCGGGCATCGAGATCGTCGCGCCGGGCTCGAGCGCGACGTCGGCGTAGAACATCGGCGACACGGTCTTCACCGGCGAGGTCGCGCCGTACGCGGTGCCGGCGAGCACGCGGATCGTCCGGCCGGGCTCGGCGAGCTCGGGCAGCGTCGCTGCGGGGTGGTGATCGAACGTCGGTTCGCTGTCCTCGAGCGCCTTCGGCAGCGCGACCCACAATTGAAGGCCGTGGAGATCGTGGTGCGCGCCGTCCTTCGCGATCCGCTCGCTGTGCGCGATCGCCTTGCCCGCGCTCATCCAGTTGATCGCGCCGGGTTGGATCCATTGCTTCGAGCCGAGCGAGTCGCGGTGGAGGACCTCGCCGCGGAACAAGTACGTCACCGTCGCGAGGTTGATATGCGGGTGCGGCCGCACGACCATCTCGTCGATGCTGGCCGGGCCCATGTGATCGAGGAACGCGAACGGCCCGACCATCTTCTGGCCGATCGCGGGGAGCACGCGACCGACGGTGAACCCTCCGAGATCGCGCGGCCGCGCGTCGAGGATCTTGTCGAGGTCGCTCACTCGAACCGGAACGACTTGGGGTCCTTCTCCATGATCCGCTCCATCGCGGCTTCTTCGAGGAGATCGATCATGCGCTGGCCGCCGTACTTCTTCATGAGCTTGTCGTCGTACTCGTCGGCGATCAGCGCGACGTCGCGGAGCGTCGCCATCAGCTCCTCGGGATCGAGCGTCGTACCGCCGAGGATGGTGTGGCTGAACAACACGGTGTGCTCGGTCGGGTCCCACGCGAACGCGCCGAACCGGAGGTGACCGTTGAGCTCGAGCAGCTGCTTCGCGAGCGGGCCATCGACGTCGACGCCCTTCACGAGCTGCGACACGCACCGCACCATCGCCTTGTTGTCGCCCCACGGGACGACGCTGATCATCACGTAGGCCGAGCCCTGCTTGAGGACGTAGAGCGAGTCGTCGATCTTGCGATACGCGTTCGAGTCCTGGAGCGTGCGCTCGATGAGGAGTGCCGTGGCCACTTCGGCGGGGTTCATGTCGTTGTTGTTAACACGGGTGCCAGTGTCTGTGCGCACTGTCACCGACGAGATGGAGGGGTACAGACCGTGCGATAATCGACGCGTGAGGCGTTGGCTGCTCGCGCTCGGCATTGCCGCGGCTGAGATGACGAACGCGTCATCCGTTGCGGCGGATACGATCCAGGAGATCGTGGTCGAGGACAACGAGAAGACCACGTCCGACACGGTCGAGCTGATCGCGAAGATCGAGGTCGGCGACGACTGGACTCCCGAGATGGTCGACGTCATCAAGACGCGCTTGGTGTCGTCGGGGTTGTTCAAGGACGTCGAGGTGTTCTACGAGCCGGTCAGCGGCGGCGTGCGCGTCCACATGCTGGTGCGCGACAAGCACTCGTGGGTGATCGCACCTGCGTTCTACACCCAGCCGACGAACGTCGGCGGTGGCGTCGGGTTCGGCGAGAACAACCTGTTCGGCCTCAACCAGAAGCTGCTGATCTACGCGCAGATCGCGACCGGGAGCTCGTACTTCGTCGGCGCGTGGGTCGTGCCTTCGATCGCGGGCACGCGGTTCTACACGCAGGTCGACACGTACGACCAGCACTCGCGCAACATCGAGTATGCGGCGCCGACCGCGTACCTCTCGAACCCGCTCGCGATCCGCCGATCGTACATGGACTACTACAACGCGGGCCTTCGCCTCGGCTACGACTTCTACAAAGGCATCGTCAAGCTCGACACCCGGCTGCGCACCGCGCGCGTGTCGTACAGCCACGTCGAGCTCGACAGCCAGGACAACCCGGCGGTCACCGCCGCCGACGCCAACGCGCCAGATCCGGCAAACATTCCGGCGCCGGGCAAGACCGGTTGGGATACGTCCAACGAGATCACGCTGACGATCGATCGCCACGCGAACTGGTACGGCATCGCGAACGGCGGCAAGTACACGTTCACGTTCGAGCACTCGGTGCTCAACAGCGACTTTCACTATTACGAATTCAACGCATCGGCCTACAAGGCGTGGCCGATCCTCGAAGCGCACAACCTCGTGTTGAAGGCGCACCTCGACGTCGGCCACGACATGCCGTTCCAGCAGGAGTTCCTGACCGGCGGCACCTCGATGCGCGGCTGGTTGAACAACCAGTTCCGCGGCGACTTCAGAACGCTCGTCAACGTCGAGTACTCGTTCCCGTTGTTCGAGATCTACGGGCTCGGCTTCCGGGGGCTCGGGTTCTGGGACTCGGCGTACACGACGTTCCTCTCGACCGACAACGCCGAGCGCAACTACCTGCCGAACAGCGAGGCGCGCGGGCTCAAGCCGTTCAAGAACTCCGTCGGCGTCGGCACGCGGTTGTTCCTCCGCCAGATCGTGCTGCCGCTGCTCGGCCTCGATTTCGGCTACGGGCTCGAAGCGCGCGACCTCCAGATCTATCTCGCCATCGGGCTTACGGATTAAAGCTCATCGGGTATGGTCGCTCCCGCCCATGAGGTGGCTGCTCGTTTTCGCCGTCGCGTGTAGCGGCTCGCCGCGCACCGCGCCGGTGCCAGATCAGACGACCGCGCATCACGAGGTCATGCTCGTCGATGGCGACATCCTCACGATGGATCCGCGGCACCCGCACGCGACCAGCGTCGCGTGGGACGCGCAGGGCCGGATCTCCGGCGTCGACGACGATCCGAAGCTCCATCCCGGGGCGAAGATCATCGATCTCCACGGCAAGAGCGTCACGCCCGGCCTGATCGACGCGCATTGTCATCTCTACGAGCTCGGCACCGACATCGAGAGCGTCTCGGTGCGCGGCGCGGCAAACGAGCACGACGCGGCCGCGGCGATCGCGACCGCGAGCGGCGCCGATGGCTGGCTTCACGGCCAGGGCTGGGATCAGAACAAGTGGCCGGGGCAACAGTTCCCGACCAAGGCGAGCCTCGATGCGGTCGCGCCGGATCGCCCGGCGCTGCTCGAGCGCGTCGACGGTCACGCGAGCTGGGTCAATTCGAAGGCGCTCGAGCTCGCGGGCATCACCGCGAAGACGCCGGATCCCGAGGGCGGAAGGATCGTCCGGGACGCGAGCGGCGAGCCGACCGGCGTGCTCGTCGACAACGCCCAGGCGCTCGTCTCTGCGAAGGTCCCGGTCGCGACGCCGGCGCTGCGCGCGAAGCGGATCGCAGCCGCGGCGAAGCTCGCGATCGCGAAGGGCATCACCGGCATCCACGAGATGGGCATCGCCGACGAGACCGCGGCGGTGTATCGCGGCCTCGCCGAGCATGGCGAGCTGCCGCTGCGGGTCTACGCGTTCTTGCGCGGCGATCCGGATCATCCCGACGCGCTCGCGACCCGCCATCCCGAGCCCGCGATGGGCCGGTTCCAGATGCGCGGCGTGAAGTTCTTCGTCGACGGCGCACTCGGCTCGCGCGGCGCGCGGTTGAAGGCGCCGTATACCGACGATCCCAAGAACCAGGGCATCTGGGTCACGCCGCCCGACAAGCTCGCGGCCGCGATCAAAGCGGCGGTCAGCGGTGGCTGGGACATCGCCGTGCACGCGATCGGCGACGACGGTGTTCATGCGGTGCTCGCGGCGTTCGCGGCGGTGCCGGCGCACACCGTGAACCTCCGAGTCGAGCACACGCAGGTGATCGCGCCCGACGATGTCGAGCTGATGGTGAAGGTCCACGCGATCGCGTCGATGCAGCCGACGCACGCGACGTCCGACATGCCGTGGGCCGAGGCCCGGCTCGGGCCCGAGCGGATCAAAGGTGCGTACGCGTGGCGGACGATGCTCGATCACCACATCCCCCTCATCGGCGGCTCGGACTTTCCCGTCGAAGAGGTCGGACCGCTCCTCGGTATCTATGCCGCGGTCACGCGTCAGGACGCCACCGGAAATCCGCCGGGCGGCTGGAGACCTGATCAACGGATGACGTTCGACGAAGCGATCGCCGCTTTCACGCGCGATGCGGCAGCCGCCGAGCACGTCGCCGATCGCGGCGTGATCGCGGTCGGTAACCACGCCGACCTCACGGTCTACGGCGGAAAACTGGCGCCCGATCGCTCGTTGTTGACGATGAGCATCGCGATGACGGTCGTCGATGGCGATGTGGTGTACGAACGGGGAGCCCGATGAGGTTCTGCCCGTTCTGCAGCGCCGAGAACGCCGACGACCTCGCGGTCTGTCAGGCGTGTGGCCGGCGCTTGCCGCCGCTGCCGCCGCGCCGCGGTCCGACGCGCAACGCGCCGCCGACGGGCATCCAGCTGCCAAACCGCCCCGCTGGCAGCGCGAGCCCGCCCGCGCGCCGCCCCGGTAGCTCGATCCCACCACCGCCGCCGGGTGCGCCGGTCCCGCTGCCGAAGGTCACGCCGGTGCCGACCGCGATGAACCTGCCGGACACCGCGCCCGAGGAGACGACGGTCGAGCCGGATCCGGTCGAGGCGACGATCGTCGCGGCGCCGCCGATCGATCTCGCGAACGTCGAGCCTCCGCCGCCCGTGCGCGGCGGCCACGGCCCGACGACGGGGGCGCCGACGTACGCGCCGTCCGGTGCATCGGGCCCGAACTCCGGCGTGCCGTCGGTCGCGATGGAGATGCGCGACTCCGCGCCGGCGCTGCCGCCCCCGCCCGGTGATGATCATCGCCGCCAGCTCGCGAACGCGCTCAACCCGGGCCCGGCCGCGCAGCGCCGCGATGCTGCACCCGAGCCACGGATCCCGGCGGATCGGCGAAATCGTAACGACTCGAAACAACCGCTGTCGCCGACTGCGCTCACGCGCCCGCATTCTCCGTCGCAGCCGCCCCCGGTCGGCTTCGGCCAGCCCGCTGCGAAGCCGGTGCCGCCGACCGGACCGAACAACACCGCGCTCGGCATGCCGCCGGTGGAACCGCGCCGCAGCTCTCCACCATCGCAGCCGCCGCCGATGCGGCGCGCACCGTCGATCCCGCCGCCGATTCCAGGCAGCGGTCCGCAGCACGTGTCGCCGGCGCAAGCCGCGGCCCAGTTCGGCGGTGACACGTTCGTCACGGACAACGACTTCTCGCGCCCGCAGATCCAGGCATCCGCGCTGCGCGACTACGAGGAGCCACCGCCGACGCGAATTCGCTCCGACGCGATGGTCGATCGTCCGTTCACGCCGGCGCAGGTGCTCGCGGTTCCGGAAATCCCCGAGCCCGGCCTCGTCAAGGCCGCGCGCTACGCCTACATCTTCGCGCGTGCGCGCTGGCAGCGCCGCGGTGCGATCAAGCAGCTCGGCCTCGAGATCCGGCAGGACACCGACGCGCTCGATCAGGTGCTGGGCGCACTCGGCGGCGCCGCGCGTGCCGCGAAGGTCGAAGGCCGGGTGTTCTCCGCCGAGAACTCCGCGATCTCTGATGCGCAGGAGCGGATCAACAACCTCAAGAAGGACGGCGCCGAGGTCGAGGGCCGCAAGGCCGAAGAGAACTCGAAGTTCGTCGACGTCGAGCGCGAGCGTAACGCGAAGCTGACCGAGGCCGAGCGGATGGTCGGCGAAGCGCAGAGCGAGCTGACGAACCTCGAAGCCCAGCGCAGGAGCTTGCGCGACAAGCGCAAAGAGCTCGAGCGTCGGTTGAAGGCGTACCTCAAGGCCGCCGACGATCACGACCGGCAGGCCGGGAGCGCCCCACTCGGCGATCAGCGCCAGGAGCTGCGGCGCGTCGCCGAGGGCCATCGCAAGGAAGCCGCCGCGCTCGAGCCCGAACGCCAGGACATCGATCGCCGGCTCGGCTCGATCGAGCGGCCGATCAACGAAGTGATCGCGCGGCTCGACGCCGGCAAGGCCGAGCTCGACGCGGCGAAGCGCTCGCTCAACGACGCCCGCGAGGGCCACACCCATCGCCTCGCCGAGCTCGACGCCGAACAGAAGCGCAAGACCCGCGAGATCGGGCTCGCCGAGAGCGAGATCCAGCGCCGCCTCGTGACGCTCGGTACGCTCGTCAACCTCAACCGGATCGAGGATCCGCAGTTCACCGAGCTGTACACGCGCATCGACCGGCTACGCGGTGCGATCACGGCCCGGACGACCGAGATCGAGAAGCTGACGGCCGAGCGCGAGGCCTACGACCGCGGGACGCTCGTGAGAGGCGTCGCGACGATCGGCGGCGCCATCCTGATCCTGATCATGCTGATCGTCATCGTCGCCGCGATCCTGTAGTAACCTCGGCTTCCGGTGCCTAAGGTCCTCGTCTCGAATAACAGCGAGCTCCTGCGCCACTTCACGGCGCCGCCGTTTGCACGGCTCGGGCTCCAGATCCTCGTCGCGAAGTCGTCGGACGAGGCGCGCGAGCTGTTCGTGAAAGAGGAACCGTCGCTCGTCGTGCTCGATGCCGAACCGGCCGAGAGCCTCGACGTCGCGCGCACGATCAAGCACCAGAACAAGGCGACCCGCGTGATCCTCGTCGCCGGCAAGCGGCTGTCGGGCGATCAGATGCGCGAAATCTCCGCGTGCGGCTGCGACGAGCTGCTGATCGCGCCGATGACCGCCGACGAGCTCCACGACGTCGTCGCGATCCAGCTCGGCGAGACCCGCCCCGGCACCGAGGGCTTTCACACCTCGATCGCGCTCGGCGGCCGCACGATCGAATCGACCGTGTCGAACCTGTCGGTCGACGGCGTCCGCATGGTCGTGGCGGAGCCGGTGACGGAAGGGCAGGTCGTCGAGGTCACGATCGTCCCCGATTCGAGCGAAGGCCCGGTCACGATCAAAGGCACTGCGGTGTGGGCACAGCCGCGCGATGGCAAGACCGTCGTCGGCATCGCATTCTCCGCGCTCGACGAGCGCGCGAAGGCGATCCTCGCGAAGCTCACGCAGTGGCAGGTCCAGTCGCAGGGCGAGCGCACGCGCGTCGTGCTCCGCGGCGACTTCACCGAGGCGACCCGGTTCGACGAGCTGCTGCCCGCGATGGTCGGCCGCGTCGTGTTCGACACGGCGCAGGTCACGTACATGAACTCGCTCGGCGTGCGCGCGTGGTGCGAGTTCCTGCGCCAGGCCCGGATCCAGGGCTACGAGTTCCACGCCTGCTCGGTGCCGTTCATCCTCCAGGCCTCGATGGTGCGCGACGTCGTCGGCCGCGGCATCGTGACGTCGTTCTTCGCGCCGTTTCACTGCATCAGCTGCGATCACCAGGAAGAGCGCCTGCTCCAGTCCGCGGCGATCCTCGCGTCGGGACTCGAGCCGCCGGTGTTCAAGTGCCCGAGCTGCGGCGGCGCGCTCGAGTTCGACGACCTGCCGGAGCGCTACTTCGCGTTCCTGCAGGACGACACCGATTAGGCGTTGGCGTACGCGTTGGCGTAGACTGGCGTGATGCGCAGGCAGCTCCTGCGATCTTTCGCACTAGCGCTGTTCGGTTTCGCGGTGTTCTTCGGGGCAGAGTTCTTCCTCGAGTGGCGGCGAGCCGGCTTTCCGGGCATCTCCGCGATGAGCTGGGCCGACGTCGGCAACAACAAGCTCGTCGACGTGCTGTCGCCGATGGCGCGCGCCTACAACAACGTCCTCGCGATGCTGATCGCGACCATCGGTCTCGCGATCCCGCTCACGGCGACGATGCACACGCCGAAGCTGATCGAGATGTTCCTTCGCGATCCGATCAACCGGGTCGTGCTGTCGTTCATGGCGTTCGGCGCCGCGAACGTCCTGTTCGTCGACTACATCATCGGCCCGAAGTTCGCGCCGACCTGGGCGATCGGGTTCAGCGTCGTGTTCGCGCTCGTCGGCTGGGCACTGCTGTTGCCGTACTTCTTCTACGTCGTCCGGTTCGTCGATCCGTCGCGCTTGATCATCCGGCTGCGCGAAGATTGCCAGCGGATCGTGGAGCGGGTCGCCGCGCGCCGCGCGGACGCGCAGCAAGCGCAGCCGGAGATCTCGCGCCGGCTCCACCAGCTCGGCACGATCATCATCAAGTCTCTCGATCGCAACGACCGCGACGTCGCCGCCGAGGGCGTGTGGGCGATCAAGGTGCTGCTAGACCACTACGACAAGCAGAAGTCGAAGCTGCCGAAGGAGTGGTACGTCGTCGACCGCGCGGACTTCGTCGGCCTGTCCGACGAGGCGCTCGAGATGCTGAACGAGACGCGGACCTGGTACGAGATGAAGTGCCTGCAGCAGGTCGAGCACGGCTTCCTGCGCGCGCTCCACGGTGCGAACGACACGGTGTCGACGTTCTCCGACGTCACCCGCGTGATCGCGACTCGCGCGCTGGCGAACCACGAGGAGCAAGAGGTCCGCCTCTGCATCCGGTTCTTCAACAACTACCTGCGCGAGGCGATCAAGGCGCGCAACCTGCGCGCGACCTACGACGTGTTCCACCAGTACCGCCGGCTCGGCCGCGACCTCGCGGATCGCCCGGAGATCCTGCGCGACCTCGCGCATCACTTCCCGTACTACGCGAACATGTCGCGCACGTACGGCATGGTGTTCGCGCCGCAGCTCGTGCTGTTCGATCTCGGCTACGTCACTCGGCGCGCGTACGAGCGCGCGTCGACGGCGGCGCCCGATCTGTTGAAGGCGATCCTCGCGATGCCGCATCGCACGGGCAACGACACCCACTCGATGGCGGTCAAGGCGAAGCTGATCCTCGGCGGGTTCTTCGTCGGGCGCAGCCTCGACAGCGAAGCGGATCAGGTTCGCAAGAACCTGCGCGATGTCGACGGCGCGCAGATCGAGCGCGCGGAGCTCGAGCTCCTCGCCGCCGAGAAGTCGTTCTTCGAGGTCACCGATCGCCAGCTCAACCTCGAGTTCGTGCCCGCCGAGCGTCGCGAGCCGCTGAAGGCGTTCTGCGCGTCGATTATCCCAGCGGGCTAGGGCGTCGTCTTGATCGGAACGGGATCGTGCTCGCTCGACGAGTGATCCGGCGTCTGCTTCAACGAGCCGGTCTCCGACGCCCACAAGAAGTACGCGATCACGATCAAGCCGAGCACCGCGACGACGAGCAGCGCCGAGAACGGCACGCGATCTCCGAACGTCCTGCGCGCGAAGAACCGTCCGGCCGAGCGCTTGTGGATCGTCGACGTCACGTCCGCAGCGAACGATGCCGGCGCGCGCGCCTTCAACGTCCCCGACAGCGCGTTGCGGGTCTCGACCATCTCGGCGTGAACGCGCTTGTACTCGGGGTCGCCCGCGATCTTCGAAGCGACCGCGTCCTTCTCGGCTCCCTGCAACGCGCCGTCGAGATAGTCCGAGACCTCGACGATGATGACGTCCTCGGCTTCGCTCATGTCTCCTCTCCTATCTGCCGCTGGAGTCGCTTGCGGAGCACCGCGCGCGCGCGATGCAACCGCGACTTGACCGTGCCGTCAGCGAGGTCGGTGATCTTGCAAATCTCCTCGATCGACAGATCTTCGACATCGCGAAGGATGACGACGATCCGCTGTTCTTCGTCGAGCTCGTTGATCGCGGCTTGCAGGACTTTTTCCATCTGCACCGACTCGAGCGCGCGATCGGGAGCCTTCGGTTGCGGCGCGCCGATCGCACCGTGCTGGCCGTTCGACGATTCGTCGAGCTCGTCGCGATCGCGCTCGTGCCGGCGCGCGAGGTACTTGATGCGATTTTTGCTGTGGTTGACCGCGATCCGGTACAGCCACGTCGAGAACTTCGAGTCGCCCCGAAACGTCTCGATCGTCTTGAACACCTGGATGAAGACCTCTTGCGCGACGTCCTCGGCCTCGGCGCGATTGCCAAGCATCCGAAACGTGATGTTGTAGACCCGGTCGCGATGAGCCTCGATCAGCTCGCGAAACGCCCGCTCGTCCCGGTCGCGGAGGCGGCGCAGTAACGAGCGTTCGAGGTCAGACATGAGGCGCCGGGAGCATACTCAACCCCTGGATCAGACACCCGATCTGGCCTTCGGGTTCGTGGGGCAGCTTTCTAGATGGCTTTTCGGGCTACCTGGCTGTACGTTCGTTTCTGCCACTCCGTCGGTTATGTGTTTCCGTTTGCGTTCGCTACGGCCATTGTTTCCGGTGCTCAGTGGGCAAGAGTTCTGAAACCCGCTTTCGAGCACGGAGGCCCCTCGTGGGGCGGGTAGTTACATGCAACTGGGCCAGTTCGAGCAAGCGATGAACACTCGTCTGTATGTTGGTAATCTTTCGTTCAACACGACCGCTGACGGTGTCCGTACTGCCTTCCAGCAGTTCGGCACGGTAAGCGACGTCCACCTCGTCTCCGATCGCGAGACCGGCCGCTCGCGCGGCTTCGCGTTCGTGACCATGGGCACCACCGAAGAGGCCGCGAAGGCCATCGAAGGCATGGACGGCAAGACCCTCGACGGTCGCCCCCTCCGCGTCAACGAGGCCGAGCAGCGCCAGCAGCGCGGCGGTGGCGGTGGCGGCGGTGGCGGTGGCTTCCGCGGCGGTGGCGGTGGTGGTGGCGGCGGCTATCGTGGCGGTGGTGACCGCGGCGGTGGCGGCGGCTACGACGGCGGTGGCGGCGGTGGCGGCGACTGGGGCGGCGGCGGCGATGGCGGTGGTGGTCGCGGCGGCCGTGGTGGCCGTGGTCGCGGCGGCGGCGGCGGCGACCGCTGGTAATTCGATCTACTAGATCGCTTTACGCGACGAGTTACTCGTCGGCGCTCTGACCGGGCTGCAAACGCGGCCCGAAGAAGCGCAGGCTCGCGATGAACATGGTCTCGTTGCTCCCGTCGACAGCGCGTCGAAGGGCAGCATCGAGGCCATATTTCATTCCGGCGAGCCCGAGGCCTCCGGACACGTACGTGACGCCGAGGCCGGAGTCGTGGAGGACACCTGCGCGGATCGGGAACCCGACCTGTCCGTTGCTCTGGCTCAGGAACAGCTCGGCACCGCCGCCGTAGCGAGCCGAGTGATCGCCGTCGATCAGCTTCCACCGCGCGTCGAAGCTGAGCGCGAGGATCGACGCGGGCCGGACGAGCACGCCACCACCGGCGGCGCGCGGGAACTCGGGCGACTCGGTGCCGAACGCGTTGTAGATCGCCGCACCGACGGAGATCGTGTTCATGATCCGGTAGTCGGCGCCGAAGTCGAACGTGAAGCCGGAGCTGTCGTCCTCGCCCATCACGTTCGTCGTGTGGTGGAAGTACTTCGCCGAGCTGCCGATCGAGAGGCCGGGCGAGATCGGGTACGCGAGCGTCGTGCCGGCGACGTGAGTCGCGCGATGGTCGTCGACGCCCATGAGGTCGGGGTTCGAGCCGGCGTAGTTGTAGTAGAAGCAGCCGGGCAGGACGTTGGTCGAGTCGCATGCCGAGGCGCTGACGAGCGACGCCGAGTCCGAGGCGCGATAGCCGTAGCCACCCTCGAACACGAGCTCCTGGTTGAGTGGCAGGCCAGCGGGGTTGAGGCCGATCGCGGTCGATCCGGTCGCGCCACCGCGCATCGCCTCTCCCACCGCGATCTCGCGGGGGCCGAGGTCGTCGACCAGGGCGTCGCCTTCGGCATGAGCGCTTAATGAGATCGAGACCAGCGTGCCTGCGATCAACCCGCTGCGTAGGCGCATTGCAAAGTCATGGCGCGGTTCCAGATCGGGGGCAAGAAACCGGTTTCCACTGCCATTTCGGCACGCAACTTTAGTTCACAATTACTCGCACTGAAGTTGAAGACGGCCCGGGGTGCGGCCGTCGAACCGAATGTTCGTCGAAAGGGACCGCATGCGTTTACGTCTGCTCGCAGGAATCTTGTTCGTCGGCTGCACCGTCAATACGCAGCCGGCTCCGCAATACGGGCCGGGCTATCAGCAGCCGCCGCCGCAACAGCCGGCCTACGAGCCGCCGCCGCAACAGCCGCCGCCGCAACAGCCGACGTACCAGCCTCCGCCGCCGCAGCCGACGTATCAACCGCCGCCGCAGCAGCCGACGTATCAACCGCCGCCGCCGCAGACCTCGTACACCCCGCCGCCACCACCGACGGACGTGCCGGTGATGTACGACGAGCCGACCTATGACGACGTGACCGTCAGCCTGGGCGGCGACGCGGTCCCGAGCGTCGACGTGTTCTACGACCAGCTCGATCCGTACGGCACCTGGTACGACGACCCCACGTACGGCTACGTGTTCACGCCGAGCAACCAGGGCTACATCCCGTACTCGAACGGCCACTGGAAGTACACGGACGCGGGCCTGCTGTGGGTCTCGGCCGATCCGTTCGGCTGGGCGACCGATCACTACGGTCGCTGGGTCTGGAACAACCGCTGGGTCTGGGTCCCCGACACGACGTGGGGTCCGGCATGGGTGAACTGGCGCGAGACCAACGGCGTCGTCGGCTGGGCGCCGGCGGGCTACTCGAGCGACGCGTACGTGCCCGAGGACCACTGGCACTGGGTCGCCGGCCCCGACATGTTCACCGTCGATCTCAACCGTCGCTACATCCGCGACCACCGCACGTATTACGGCGCGAGCGTACCGATCAATCGCTACCACCACCACGGCAACGACGTGTGGGTCGCCGGTCCGTCGGAGGATTGGTTCCGTCGCAACCGCGTCAATTACGTGCGCGAGCGCGCCGAAGCCGCCGAGCTCGGCCGGCTCGATGCGCAGCGTCGCGCCGAGGCGGAGCGTCACGCGCACGAGCGCCAGCACGAGTGGGACGAGCGCCGCCATCGCGAACAGCAGGTCCAGCGCGACCTCCAGCAGCGCGAGCAGCGCCAGCGCGACGAATCGCGCCGCCTCGCGGATCAGCAGCGCAAGCTCGCCGACGAGCAGCGCAAACAGGACGCCGAGCGCCAGCGGATCGCGGACCAGCGCCGCAAGATGGACGAGGACCAGCAGCGCGCGAAGAACGATCAAGAGCGCCGTCGCATCGAGGACGAGCGCAAGCGGCTCGACGACCAGCAGCGCAAGCTCGACGAGCAGCACAAGCGCGAGGCGCAAGAGCAGCTGAAGCGGCAAGAAGACGAGCGGCACCGCCGCGACGAAGAGGCGCGCAAGCAACAGGCCGAGCTCGACCGGCGCAAGGCGGAAGATCAGAAGCGGTTCGAAGATCAGCAGCGCAAGCAGCAAGAGGAGCAGCGCAAGAACCAGGCGGAGATCGATCGCCGCAAGGCTGAAGATCAGCGCCGGCTCGACGAGCAAAACCGCAAGGCTGCCGAGGAGCAGAAGCGCCGCGACGACGACATGCGCCGCAAGCAGGACGAGGATAATCGGCGCAAGCAGGCCGAGGATCAGCGCAAGCTCCAAGAGGATCAGCGCCGCCAGCAGGAAGAGCAGCGCAAGCAGCAGGCGGATCAGCAGCGCCAGCAGGCGGAGCAGCAGCGCCTCCAGCAAGAGCAGCAGCGCAAGCTAGACGAGGACAATCGGCGCAAGCAGGCCGAGGACCAGCGCAAGGCGCAGGAAGACCAGCGCCGGCAGCAGGCGGACCAGCAGCGCCAGCAGCAAGAGCTCCAGAAGAAGCAGGCGGAGGATCAGCGCCGCCAGCAAGAAGACCAGCGCAAGGCCGCCGAAGATCAGAAGCGCCAGCAGGCCGACCAGCAGCGCTTGCAGGAGCAACAGCGCAAGCAGGCTGAAGACCAGCGCAAGCAGCAGGCCGATCAGCAGCGCCTACAGGACCAGCAGAGGAAGGCGGCCGAGGACCAGAAGAAGCAGCAGGCCGACCAGCAGAAGCAACAGGTCGATCAGAAGAAGGTCGAAGACGACAAGAAGAAGGCCGAAGAAGAGAAGAAGCACCACCACTAGTGCGGCAGTAACTGCTGCAGCATCTGCTGGAACGTCGCGTTGACCTCGGCCTGTTGCGCGGCGCGGAACCGACCGAGCTCGAACACCTGATCGATCGCTCGGTCGTGATGGAGTCCCTTGCGATCGAGTAGCATGCGGACCTTCAAGTTCGCACCGAGGTACTCGATCGTCAGGCGGACCTCGTTGATGCCCATCTGCTTCGCGAGGTTTGCCGGCGGCGCGAACGAGCCCTCGAAGTGCTGGCCGACCGCGACGCTGCTGATGTCCTCGACGCGGTAGTCCATCGCGCCGAGCGCGTCGCGGATCCGCTCGATGTCGGGGTTGCGCATCGTGATCCCGATATCCGCGTGGATGTCACTCGCCCAGTTGATGTCGACGTCGCCGCGGATCTCCCAGCTGACGTCGCGCGAGGAGCCGGCCGTGCCGGCGGGCACGCGGAGCGTGAACGGTAGAGGCAGGACATCGCCGTGGGCCGCGCGCCACGGGCCTTGGCGGACGAGGAAGCGGTCCCACACGTGACCGGTCGTGCCGCCCTTCTTGTGGTACTCGACGAGCTCGACGGTGATCGACGCGACCGTCTGGTTGTCCTCGGACGTGAACTCGACGTAGCCGTCGATCGTGCCGCCGCTCCAGAACGTGTCCTGCGGGAGCGCGAGCAGCATCACGCCGTTCGAATTCGAGCCCTGCTTGCGATACGCCATCGCCGCCGGGGTGGGCGAAGACGCACCGCCCGCTCCGACCCCCATCGGTGCGGGCGGTGCGGCCGCCAGATCTGCATGTTGTTGCTGGCGCGCCGCGATCAGCGCCTTCAGCTCGGCGGGGACATCTTGCGCCATCACGGTCGCGCTACCGTCGACGACCCACTGGACGCCGAGCTGGACCTGGCCGAGCCAAATCTGCGACTGCGGGCTGATCGCCTGCGGTCCCGTGCCGAGGTGCTGGCCGTCGACCCACGTACCGTTCGCCGAACCGAGGTCGTGGATGAACACCTGGCCGTTCTCGACGAAGATCTCGGCGTGGCGGCGCGACAGCGTCGGATCGCCGAACGAGAGCTGACACGTGCTCGGGTCTCGCCCGGCAAACACGCGCGCGGTCACACCTTCCAACTTCGTCTCTGCACTCCCCAGCTGCAGGCGGATCGTCATTACTCCACGGTATCAGAAGGCGCCCCCGTGTTATGCCTCCGGCCGTGTCGGAGTCGTCTTCGTCGAGCTCGATCCTTCCCGGTGTGATTCCCAAGCCGCCCGGGACGCGGGAGTTCACGATGCGAGCGGTGATCGCCGGCGTCGTGGTCGCCGCGATCATGGGTGCTTCGTACCCCTACGTCGTGCTGAAGCTCGGCTTCGGCCCGAACGTGTCGGTCGTCGCCGCGTTCTTCGGCTACCTGTTCCTCGGCATCCTGTTCCGCAGCTTCAACCGCTGGGAGAACAACATCGTCCAGACCGCCGGCACGTCGGCGGCGCAGACGGCGTTCATGTGCGTGATCCTCGCGGCGTTCGACTTCGTCGCGCAGAACCCGAAGCTGCATTACACGTTCTCGCCGTCGCCGTTCCACGCGTTCCTGTGGCTGACCGCAGCGAGCATCCTCGGCATCTTGATGGCGGTGCCGCTCCGCCGGCACTACGTCGTCGACGAGCAGCTGACGTATGCCGACGGTGTCGCGGCGGCCGAGACGATCATCGTCCTCGATTCGCGCGGCAAGGCGGCGCGCGATGGTGCGATCGCATTGGCCGTTGGTCTGATCGCATCGGCGGTCGCCTGGTATCTGACCCAGAAGTGGGGCGGCCGGCTGTTCGGCGAGCTCATGGACTTCGACGTCAACGATGTCGTCGACAAGGTGCTCCACAACAAGGTCATCGACTACGACCCGCCGGGCGTCATCCCGGAGGTCGTGTTCCCGACGATGTTCGGCCTCACGCTCGCGTCGACGAGCGCGGGATTCCAGCTCAGCCTGCTCTCGATCGGCTCCGGCATGATCGTCGGCAATCGGATCAACATCTCGATGGCCGCGGGTGGCCTGATTTCGTGGGTGATCGCGCCGAAGCTCCTGCACAGCTACGGGATCATCCAGCACGAGACCCGCAAGGAGATCCTCTTGTGGGTGATGTGGCCCGGCACCGGCATGCTGATCGCCGCGGGCCTGACGTCGCTCGCGCTCAAGTGGCGCACGCTCGCGCGCACGTTCAGCACGCTGTCGGCCGATTCGATCGAGGGCGGTGACTTCCCGCTCAAGTGGGTCGCGATCGGATCTGCGCTCGCGACGCTCGCGCTCGTGATCATCCAGTACGCGCTGTTCGGTCTGCCGCTGTGGCTGACCGTGGTCTCGGCCGCGCTATCGGCGCCGCTGATGCTCGTCGGTCTGCGCGTGCTCGGCGAGACCAACTGGGGGCCGATCAGCCAGCTCACGAACGTGATGCAGGCGCTGTTCGCGGCGCTCGCGCCCGGCAAGATCACGACGAACCTCGTCGCCTCGGGTACGACCGGCACGGTCGCGGTCCAGTCCGAGGCGATCATGCAGGACTACAAGGCCGGGCACATCATCGGCTCGACGCCGCGGTTCCTGACGTACTCGCAGCTGATCGCGGCGCCGATCGGTGCGGCGGCGGTGGCGTTCACCTATCCGCTCTACAAGGCGACGTACGGCATCGGCGGCGATCACGGGTTGTCGTCGCCGATCTCGGTCCGGATCGCCGGCTTCACCGACGTGCTGTCGAGCGGTTTCGATGCGCTGCCGAAGTACTCGCTGATGTTCCTCGTGATCGGATCGATCCTGGGCATCCTGATCGCGCTCGGCGAGACCAAGTGGCGCGATTACCTGCCGTCGCCGACGGGCCTCGGTATCGGCATGATGGTGCCTGGCAATGTCGTGTTCACGATGGTGCTCGGCGGCATCCTGTATTCGTGGTGGAACAAGGTCGACAAGCAGAGCGCTGACAAGCTCGCGATGCCGCTCGCGTCGGGGTTGATCGCGGGTGAGGCGATCATGGCGATCGTGGTGCCTGCGTTGATCGCGATGCACGTGCTGGCGCCGTAGTCGCGTGTTCTAACGCGGATGCGTTGCCACGCTCGCGCGCCGCTGCGCGAGCGCGCACGCCGCTGCACTTGCGCGGCTGCCTCCCGCATCCGGGGCCAGGCTCCCTGCGCTCAGTGCACACCACCTTGCCAAGCACGCGGCACCTGCGCACTTCCAGCTTCCACCCGTCGGGGTTGATACGGGCCATGGAATTTATTCGCTTGGGACCCTGCCCCGGATGCGGGTGCGCGCCGCGCAAGCGCAGCGGCGTGCGTGCTCGCGGCTCAGAGCTTCGCCGCAGCGTGAAATACACGCGTCACGGTCGCGTCGTTCTCGACGACGGGTTGTGCCCACAGTGCATGGAGAAGGCGGCGAGGAGCGTCGATAAAGAGGCTCTCGCGATCGCCGAGTGACGATGGCTGGCCGAGCGGTAGCGATGCGAACGGCTGCGTGTTGATCGCGGCGGCCGGCGTGCACTTCGCCGCACCGGCGGTGCACGTCGCGTGGACGAATCTGCCCGTCGCGCCGGCGTTGTCGTAGTACGCGACGTGGAGCGTGCCGGTCACGGGATCGAGCGCGAGGTTCGGCACGAGCTCGATCGCGCAGCCGTCGCCGAGCGTGCGCCGCGTCCAGGTCTTGCCGCCGTCGTGGGTCGCGGCGATCACGATCTCCCAGATCGCGTCGCGGCCGCCGCGGACGTACGCGAAGTAGAGCCACTTGCGCCGCGTATCGACGGCGAGGCTCGGGTTCGCGAAGTACGTCGGCAGGAGCTCGTCGCGGCCGCTGATCGCGAGTGGCGCGGTGAACGTCTCGCCGTCCTTCGACGAGACGTACTCGATCGTCTGCATCGCCGAGCCGTAGCCGCCGTTGGCGTCGCCGTTCAGCGTGACGACATGAAGGAGGCCGGTGTCGTCGACAACTGCGTTGCCGTACGCGCCGGCGAGCGGTGTGACGGTCGAGACGAACGTCGCGCCGTTGTCGTGCGACGTCCGCACGCGGAGGCCGTGCGTGCCCTCGCCGTACATCGCGTAGACCACGCCTTTGCCCGCGGCGAGCAGCGGGCGGCCGAGCGGGCTGCCGTCGTCGGCCTGGATCGGATGCGGTGCAGACCACGCGATGCCATCGGTCGAGGTCGCGAGCTCGATCGCTTCGCTATCGCGCCACGCGGCGAAGTAGCGATCTTGGCCTGCGGCGCTCGCCCCACGCGCGACGACGACGTCGTGTCCCGTCGCGGCCGGCGCATCGGGAGCGAACGCGATGCCCTGTGGTGTCGTGACGAGCGCGACGAAGCCAGTGGCGCGGAGTGCACCGCTCGGTGCGGTGCCGGTCGCCCACGGTTCGGGATCGGCGAATGCGGTGTCGTGGAGCGCGGGGCCGGGGCAGTGGTTCGGGGTGATCGCGGCGAGGTTCGGCAGCGAGCACGCGTGCCAGTCCAGATCGCAGACGTAGCCTTCGTCGCGGCGGCAATCGGCGTCGCTCGTGCAGCTCGCCATGCAGGTCGGTCCGAGTCGTCCAGTTTCGACGCACGTGCCATCGCACGCGTCGCACGTCGAAGCGCAATAGCCGCCGGGCAGCGCGAGGCAGGCGAGCGCTGGCGCACATGGCGACGTCGCGCTGCAGGCTTCGCCGCGCGCGTGGGGCGAGGGAGGCGCGTCGATCGCGATCGCATCCGCGGGCGCGCGCGAGACTGTCGGATTTACGACGGTTGTTGCAGGTGCGCCGGAGCACGCAACGAGTAGCGTGAATAAGCCCGGGGCCCGCATCGTCGAGTTATAACGCCGCCATGCGCCTACCTACGTATTGTCTCGCGCTCGCCTCGACTCTGCTAGCAACCTCCGCACTCGCCGATACGGCGAAGGGGATCGTCAACACGGTGCCCAAGGTCGGCGACACGTTGAACCAGAACGGTGGCGCGACGTGGCCGAAGATGCAGTGGCTCTATGACGCCCCGTCCGCGAAGGACGCCGCGGGCAAGGTCGTGATCCACTGGTTCTGCCAGCCGAAGGTCCAGGCGTGCGTCGATGATCTCGCGCGCATCATCACGCTGCGCGATACCGGCAAGGTCTACATCGTCGCTTACCTCAACACGGCGTCGGCGTCGGAAGCGAAGAAGCTCGATCCGATCCGCGAGAGCGAAGGCGTCGGCCGCGGCACGGTCGCGTACGGCAAGGGCGTGACGTCGCTCGACAAGGACCTCAGCATCACCGGTCCGGCGAGCTTCGTCGTCGATGTCGACGGCAAGGTCCAGCTCGCGTCGACCGCGAGCGATCCGACAGCGCTCGACGCGCGCGATGCGAAGGTCAACGACCTCGAGAAGAACATCAAGGACTACACGTCGAAGCCGGATGTCCCCGCGACGTCGAAGGCCGGCGACAAGTTCGCCGTGTCGCTCAAGATCCAGCTCGCGAACTGGCTGACGTACTCGGCGACCCAGGCGAAGCAGTTCGACATCACGGTCCCGAAGGACATCAAGTGCGACTCGACGAAGCTCACCGGTGACCAGATCAAGGTCGACGGCCACACGCTGACCGCGCAGGTGATGTGCTCGGGCCCGCGCGGTAGCTACGAGGCGCGCGGCGCGATCAAGTTCGGTTACGACTCGCCGTCCGGCGCGGGCTTCGGCAACGTCGACGGCGTCGTCTGGAAGTTCACGATCACGCCATAGAGATTGCGAGCTCGTAGTTCGCGGTTCGGTGTTCCCTATTCGAGGTCGAACCGAGCGAGCGGAGCGAGCGAGCTGTACGCTCCCCCGAGGTGACGACGATCGGTCGAAGCGGGCGCCTACGCGATCGCGCTCGGCTTCGCTTGTCGTCCGCTCGAGTCACTCGTTTCACTCGCTCCGTTCACCATCAATAGGGAACACAGAACCGAGAGCTCGGAATTCAGAGCTCTATTTTACCAACGCGCGCTCGAGCGCGCGGATGTCGATGTGGCCTTTGCCATCGACGATGTTGTCGCCGAAGATGATGTCGATCGTCCGGCCGAGACGCTCGCCGGCGCGGTTCATGAGCTCGCTCGCATGCTCGTCCTCGCTGACGGCCTGCGCGAACTCGACGAGGTCGCTCTGGCACGCGCGCAGCGGCGCGAACATCGCCTCGCGGGCCTCTTTCGCGCGCTTGTCGTGCTTCGCGTCGTCGGGGATCGATTCGATCATCGCGATCGTGTCGCCCCACGCGCCGGTCAGATCGCCGAGGTGCGCTGAGAAGTAGCGGCCGAGCTCGCGGACGCCGCGCTCCGGAGTCTCGACGTTCTTCTTCGCGATCGAGCAGACCTTCGCGAACGAGTCGCCGACCTTGCGATCGGGTGACTGCTTCGACAGGCAGCCCTTCATCGCATAGAGCGAACCACCGACGATCAGCGCACCGAGGACCACCCCGCGAAATTTCGCCATGCCGCGACGATAGCGCGGCGCCGCTCGCGATCAAGCGCGGATCAAGGTGCGGCAGGTGCGGCAGGTGCGGCACCGGCAGATGCGCCGGCGGCGGGCTTCGAGACCGGCGGAACCTTTGCGGCGCCCGACTGGATCGCGGCGATGAGTCCGAGCAACGCGGCGCCGGCCGCGACGAACGCCCAGCCCATCGTCGAGTCGTGATTCAACATCAGGCCGCCCGAGGGCGGGGCGAGCGTCATCGCGAGCGAGCTCAGCGAGCCGGAGATCCCGAGCGCGATGCCTTGCTCGTGGCGGCCGACGAGCTGCGTGATCCGGCTGGTCAGTACCGGGCGGAGGACGCCGTTGCCGAAGCTGTTGATCGTCGCCGTGATCAAGATCAACGCGATCGAATACGCGAAGCCCATCAGCACGTACGCGATCACGGCGGCGATGAAGCCCGCGAGCGCGAGCTTGATCTCGCCGAGCTTCTTGACGAGGCGGCCGATCAAGCCGCCCTGCAGGATGATCCCGAGCAGGCCACCGTACGCGAACATGTAGCCGGTCTGATGCGCGCCCCAACCGAACCGCGCTTCTGCGAACAACGCGAACCCGCTCGTGAAGCACGAGAACGAGAACGTGAACAAGAAGAACTGGAGGTACACGGCGCCGAGCCCGTGACGCCGGAAGTACTCGGTGTAGACCGAGATGTCGAACAAGCTCGGCCGCGTGCCACCCGGACCGACGACCTGCGCTTTGGGCACGTCGCCTTCCACCGGCTTCTCGCGCGGCAGGAGCGTCCACGTGCAGAGGATGCTGAGCGCCGACAAGCACGCGGACAGCAAGAACGGCGTGTGCATGTTGTAGCGATCGCCGAGCCAGCCGCCGAGCCACGGGCCGAACATGAACCCGATGCCGAACGCCACGCCGATCACGCCGAACGCCTTCGCGCGGTTCTCGGGCGCGGTGTGGTCGGAGATGTAGGCCTGGGCGGTCGACAGATTGCCCGCGGTGATGCCGTCGAGGATTCGCCCGGCGAACACCATCCACAGTGCGGTCGCGTTGCCGAGCACGAGGAAGCCCGCGCACGTGCCGGCCTGGCTGACGAGCAAGAGAGGGCGGCGGCCGAAGCGATCGCTCAGCCGGCCGATGATCGGCGTCGAGACCAACGAGCACACCGCGTAGACCGAGACGATCGTGGTGGCGACCAGCTTCGACGCGCCGAACTTTTCGGCGTAGAGCCCGAGCAGTGGGATGACGATCGTGAAGCCGAGGACATCGACGAGGACGATCAAGAAGATCGGTAGAAGCGGAGACCGCTGCTTCACGCCCGCGCAGGATTACACAGGTCTGCTGGACTTGCCGGCGCGCGGGCCCGATACTGGTGGTGGATGAAGGTGGTGTCCCTCGTTTTGTGCGTGGCGCTGCTCGCGGGCTGCTTCGCCTACAACCCATCCGGTAAGAAATGGGCGTACGTCGGCGATGTCATCTTGATCGCCGGCGGTGGCGCCGCGGCCGCCTACGACATCACGCAGAACAAGCCGGCGCCGTGTGAGGGTGGAGGGTGTCCGTATAACTCACCCATCCGCGGCGGCATGGTCGCGGGGGCGTTGTTGGTCGGCGCTGGCCTATTCGGGATCATTTTTAATGCCACTCGCGAAAACGCGAAGGGCAGCAAGTAACCGCGCGTCACTTCACGACGAGCGTGCCGTGCACCATGTTCATGCCGCACGCGTACGGGATCTCGACGGGGCGGTCGAGCTGCAAGCGGATCTCGACGGGTTTGCCGAGCGGTAGGCGGCGATCGATCTTGGTTCCGTCGGGCAGCGTGAAGTGGACGTCGACGGCGCACGTCTTCTCGCTCGTTCGCGTGAACACGAGCACGACCGGTTGTCCGCGCGGGATCTCGATGTTCGCCGGCGAGTAACCGGAATCGGTGACCGTGATCGCCACGCGCGCGAGCTTCGGATCGATCGGCGGTGGGGGCGAATCGACGCGCGCGATCGCATCCTCGACGCCTGCGGCGAGCATCGGCGGGGCGCCCGAGCGCTCCCATCGCAACGCGCCATCACGCCCGAACAGCTTGACGTGCGGCAAGGCGAAGCCGCCCGGCTCCAGATACGCCTTCCACGCCGCCGAGTCGGTATCGATGACGTTGATCTTTCGGACCGCGACCTGACCGGGATTGCGGCGCGCGACCTCGGCAAGCTCGTGGTCGAGCTCGCCACACGGCACGCACCAATCCGCCCAGAAGTCGTAGACGGTGAGCTTGCCGAGAACCGGCGCCAGGGCGACGGCGGTGCCGTCGGCGGACGCGTCGGTCTTGTCGAGCCCGCTCCAGTCGGTGGGAGCCGCGTGCACTGCCGGCGGGTGCTGCTTCCACGCGTGAACGTGCGTGCTGAGCGTCAGCGAGACATACAGCGGCGTATCGATCTGGCCGCCGATCACGTGCGTGTACAACGGGACCTTCACGGCGAGCGCCGCCCGCCAATCGTCGTCGATCCGGTAGGCCGCCTCGACGCCGGCGAGCACGTCGGTTCTACCGATGTTGCCTTCGGTCGTGTAGACCATGCCGCTCCAGCTCTCGGCGGTCTCCGACGATCGTTCGAGCGTCGTGCGGAACCGCCAGCGGTCGGTGCCGAGGTTCGAGGCCGCGCCGAGACCGAGCGCGTAGCGGTTCCCCGCCTTGTAGCCGTAGCCGTTCTCGTACAGCGACTGGAGCGTGAGGAAGTACGCGTCGAGCGTCACGCCCGCGAAGCTCCGATAGGTCTCGAGGCCCAGGATCGGTTCGAACGTGCCCGTGCCGAACTGCGTGTGCTCGTGCGGAACGCCCTCGTCGCCGAGCAGGAACGGGTTCGGGACGGTGCTGCCGAGCGGAATCGTGGTGCCGAAGCGAGCCGAGATCGTGAAGCCGCCGATCATCTTCGCGACGCGTGCGAGCAGCCACGGATCTGCGACGCCGGCGAGCACCTCGTTGCGGTGGTGCAACGTCGGATTCTCGATCTGGACCACGTCGCCGGATCCCGGGTCGAGGTACCGGATGTGCGTATCGAACACGCGGAACGGGAGCACGACCCCCGCCGCGAGCCAGCTCGCCAGTCCGAGCTCGCCGACGAGGCGCGTCTCGCTATTCACGATCGATTGGTCGTGCTCGACGACCGCAGGCGTACCGTCGGTGAGCGTCTCCATCGCGGTATGCGTCGCCGTCGCGGGGCTCGCGATCGACGTCAGATCGAGCGTGAGGCGCCCGGTCTCGATCTCGGTGGTTTCAGTCCCCCCGACCGGGAGGTTCGGATTGCTTCAACCACCTCAAGCGCCGGCGAACGCCTTTGGCATCGGACGCGCGAGAAGCGTCACGAGCAGAGCGAAGGCGACGCGACTCTGTTGCATGGTCGTATAGGCCGAACCGGCCCCTGGCGTGACCGTGATTACCACGGATGCCGCCGGAGCGCGGTGGGGCTAGGAAACGCGACGTCGGGGCGCGGATCCGGTCGAAATCCGTGCGCGTTCGGCATCGTGATCCGCGGCAGTGTGCTCGCGTCGAGAGACGCATCGGCCGCGATGATCTGGTTCTCGAACAGCACGAATGCCACGACGGCATAGACATCGGCGTCGCGGAGTGTGCCGGGCGCGGTGTACGGCATCGCGCGGCGGACGTAGTCGAACAGCGTCGTCGCGAATGGCCAGTAGCTACCGACGGTCAGCACCGGCGCCTTCGTCGCGAGCGTGCCGCGTCCGCCGACGAGCGCGGGAAAGTCGCCTAGGCCTTCACCGTGGATGCCGTGACAACCGGCGCAACGCGCGAGATAGATGGCCTCACCTTCGCGCGCGGTGCCGCGGCCGGCGGGCAGCCCCGCACCGGTCGGCGAGATCGAGAGATCCGAGACCTCTGCGGTGCTCGGCGTTCGGCCGAGACCGTAATGCGGGGCCGCGGTGGCTGCCGTACACGCGAAGACGCCCAGGATCGCGCTACGCATGTGTCACTGCGCCGTCACGGCCGACGTTCCAGACCTTGATTCCGTTGTAGTGGTTGTAGCCGTCGGGACCGGCGCTCATTCCGCGAGCTGCGATCAGCGCATCGCGATCGGGCTGGACATAGCCGGTGTCGTCCGTACACCGCGAGCGAAGCGTGGTAGGGGTGCCGTCCCACCACCACGGCATCGTGAAGCGTGTGAACGCCTTGGTCAGCACCGGTACCTGAAGCGTCGCGTCCGACCAACGTTGGCTGTCGGTGGAAACTTCCACGCGGGTAATCGCGCCGCGTCCCGACCATGCGAGCCCGCTGATCTCGTAGAAGCCGGGCGAGGGAAGGGCCTGACCTCCACACGGCCTCGTGATGACTGACTTCGCTTCCATCTCGAACGTGAACCACCGCGCTGTTCCGTCGGGCATCAGGTCCGTATACGACGCGGCCTCGTCGCGCAGCATGTAGGGCTGATCGACGACGCGGATGCGATGCAACCACTTCACGTTCACGTTGCCTTCCCAGCCTGGAACGACGAGGCGGAGCGGATATCCTTGTTCGGGTCGAATCGCTTCCCCGTTCTGACCGTAGGCGACGATGACGTCGTCGAGCGCCTTCCCGATCGGAAGGCTGCGTGCGTGGCGGGCCGAGTCGGCCCCTTCGGCAACGAGCCACGTCGCGTTCGCGGCAAGTTCGACCTCGCCGAGCAGCGTAGAGAGGAGAACTCCGGTCCACTCGCTGCAGCTCGCGAGGCCGTGACTCCTCTGCGGATCTTCACCAGGCCGGCCCTCGTGCTCGCGCCCGCTGTTGCCCGCGCACTCGATGAAGTGGATGCGCGACACCGACGGCAGGCGGCGCAGCTCGGCGAGCGTGAACACGAGAGGGTTCTTGACCAACCCATGGATCGCGAGTGTGTGCTTCGCCGGATCGAGCGCTGGCACACCGCTGTGATGCCGCTCGAAGTGGAGCGCCGACGGTGTGATGATGCCGACGCAGTCTTGAAGCGGTGTCCGGCTCGAGCCCGTCGCCGGCGTCGCCGAGTCCGGCTTGAACGAGCGCGCGCTCGTTTCGAACGGCGAGCGCTCGCCGTAGGGACGGCGGCCCGCGCCGAGCCCGGTCGGTTCCGCGATCTCGGCCGCAACGGCGTGGCTCTTGGCGTTCCCTCGACACGCGGACAACCAGAGCGCACCTGCCGAACCGGCTAGAAACCGCCGTCGCGTCGTATCGTTCATCGTCGATTGACGATACGATTGCCATCGAGCAAGCGCAAGCCTCATTGACGGCGCCAGCCGTTGCCCCATAATCCTGCTCGCGTGGTGCGGGCCCTCGAACAAATGAGCGAAGACGCGACGAGACTCGCGACGTTGTGCAAGGCGCTGGCGCATCCCGCCCGCGTCGAAATCCTTCGCATCCTGGTCAAGCGCGATTCGTGCGTCTGCGGCGACATCGTCGATGCGTTACCGCTCGCGCAATCGACGGTCTCGGAGCACCTTCGCGTCCTCAAGGAGGCCGGTCTGATCACCGGAGAGATCGAAGGGCCGAGAATTTGCTACTGCGTCAACCGCAAGGCCGTCGTAGATCTGGAGCGACTATTTCGCATGTTTACCCCCCAACGCTGATGCTGCTCGATCACCTATCGCCCGACCATCGCGACCGCGTACGTCAGTTGCTCGTCGCGAATGAGCTTCCTGTCGGTGATCTCGACGATCCAACGAACGAGCTGATCGGCGCATTCGACGGTGAAGACTTGCTGGGTGTCGTCGGTCTCCAGCGCTGCGATGGAGTCGGGCTGTTGCGCTCGCTCGCGGTGGCCGAGGCACGACGCGCGAACGGCATCGGTCGGCTACTGTGCGAGCACGTAGTCGCGACCGCGCGGGCTCATGGCTACACCGACCTCTATCTGCTCACGACCGGCGCGGCCGATTATTTCGCCCGACAAGGTTTCTCGGACGTCGGACGCGAAGACGTCCCAGCCGCGATTCGGATGACCGCCCAGTTCGCGGGCTTGTGCCCTGCATCTGCGCGCGTGATGCGCCGCCGGATTGTATCGACCTGATCAGGCCGAGCACTCGCCTTCGCCGGATTGGACCTCGAACGCGGTCGTCGCGCCGAGATCGATGAAGTCCTCGGGCGTCGCATCCGCGTCGTCGAGGTGCGCGAGGTCGGCGATCAGCTGCTTCAGCACGTCGGTCGACACGGTCGCCCAGAACGCGTGGCTCGTCGCCCCGGCGGCGTTGTAGAAGTCGAGGAGGCGCTCGAGCGTCGCGCCACCGCGGCGCGCGGGGACCTTGCCGATCAAGCGGCCGAAGTCGGCACGATCGGCGGCGATGCCGCCGCCGACGTACACGAGGTACTGCGGCGCGGGCTTACCGGCGAGCTTGCGCATGCCGCCCTGAAAGCCGATGCCGGCGATGTAGTGCTGGCCGCAACCGTGCGGGCAACCGGAGACCTTGATGTCGAGGCCCTTCGTCGCCGCGACGAGATCGGGGCGGCGATCGAGCAAGTCCGTCAGCACGCCGGCGAGGCCGCGCGACGCGGTCACCGCGAGCTTGCAGCTCGATGCACCGGGGCAACTCGTGACGTCGTTGACGCGATTCGCGCCGGACTTCGCGAGGCCGATCCGCGCGAGCTCGCGGTGGAGCGCGGGCAGCTTCGACGTCGATACGAAGCGCAGCAGGAAGTTCTGCTCGTTCGTCAGGCGGACTTCGCCCTCGCCGTACTGCACCGCGAGATCCGCGACCGCGCGGAGCTGCGCCGACGTGATGTCGCCGAGGATCAGCCGCACGACGACCGCCGAGAATCCGCTCTGCTTCTGCGGGCGCACCGAATCGGCGGCCCACTCCGCGTAGCCCTCGTCGGGCTGCGTGACCTGCGCGAGGCCGGCACGGCGCACCGGCGGCGTCGGCTCTGGCGTCAGCACGAGCGGCACGCCGCCTTCTTCGCGGATCACCGCGCGCTCGGCGTGGTACTCGGCGATGAACGCCGCGGCGCCGATCTTGTCGATCGCCCACTTGAGCCGCGCCTTCGCGCGGTTGTGGCGATTGCCGATCCGGTGGAACACGCGGACGATCGCGTCGGCGGCTTCGAGCACTTCGCCGGCTGGTACGAATTCGTCGACGACGATCGCCGAGCGGCGCAGCGTCGACAGCCCACCGCCTGCGATCAACTCGAACCCGATCTCGTCGCCACGCTTGCGCGCGAGCAGACCGAGGTCGTTGATGAATGCCTGCGAGCAATCGGTGCCGCAGCAGCCGCCGATCGACGGCTTCAGCTTGCGCGGCAGCGTCGACGAGTACTTGCCGCGCAGCAGGTGGCGCGCGAGCGCGTCGACGTACGGCGTCGGATCGAACGCTTCATCGGCGGCGACGCCGGCGAACGGGCAGCACGTCCAGTTGCGCACGGAGTTGCCGCACGCTTCCTTCGTCGTGATGCCGGCGTTCGCAAAGATCCGCAGCGCGTCGTCGGTCTGGGCCTGCGGAACGAAGTGAAACTGGACGTTCTGGCGAGTCGTGACGTGGCCCTTGCCGGTCGCGTGCTTGTCGGCGACCTCGGCGAGCGCGAGCAACTGCGCGGGCGTCGCGATGCCGCCGGGCAGCTTCGCGCGGATCATCATCACGCCGTCCTGGCGCTGGCCGTACACGCCGTTCAAGAGGCGGAACGAGCGCCACTCGTCGGCGGAGACCTCGCCGCGCTCGAACGCTTCGAGGCGCTGGACGAACAGATCGACATCCTCGTGGCGAGCAAAGCCGAGGCGGCCGACGGGGGGAGGGGGAGCCGAGTTGGTAACGCTCATAGAGATTTTGCCTGGGCGACGTTGGGGACGTGCTCGCTCGCGATCTGCGTGGCGAGCCCGACGACCGAACCGATCACGATCACACCTGCGAGCTCCGAATCGATGTCGTGATCCGCGAGCGTGGACAGCGTTCCGAGCCAGCGCGCGGTTCCCGCGTGCGATGCACCGACGACGACGGCCGCGGGCGTCTCCGCGCTCCAGCCGCGTGCGATCAACCGCGCTGCGATCGCCGCGCGCGTGCGCAGCCCCATCAGCACGACGAGCGTGAGCGAACCGGGTGCGAGCGAATCGACCGCCGCGCCGTACGCGGACTCGGCGTGACCGGAGACCACCGCGAAGCCCGCCGATAACCCGCGATGGGTGACCGGAATGCCCGCGAGCGCTGGCGCCGCGATCGCGGAGCTCACACCGGGGATGACTTCATACGCGACGCCCGCCGCTTCGAGCGCGAGCGCTTCTTCACCGCCGCGACCGAGCACGAACGGATCGCCACACTTCAAGCGGACGACGCGTTCGCCGCGCTTCGCGGCGCGGACCAGCAGCGCGTGGATGCCCTCTTGGTCGATCGAGTGTCGCCCGGCGCGCTTGCCGACGAAGAACCGCTTCGCCTGCGGCGCGAGCTCGAGCAGCTCTTGCTCGACGAGCGCGTCGTAGAGGATCAAGTCCGCTTCGCGCAGCCGCTTGACCGCCTTCAGCGTGAGCAGCTCGACATCGCCGGGACCGGCGCCGACGAGCGAGACGAAGCCGCTCACCACACCACCAGCCCGTCTTGTCCAGGCTTCGCGTACAGCCGCTCGAGCGCGCGGAGCAGCAAGGGCCGGCGTTCCGCCATCGCGACGCCATCGCGCTTCCATGCGTGGCGCGCCGCGGTCGCGACGACGATCCAGCGATCGAGATCGTCTGGCAACACCGCATCGAGCGCCTCGCGCAACAGCCCGGCAAGCGCCGGTGCGAGACCGCCCGTCGAGATCGCGATCTCGACCGCGCCGCGCCGCACGACCCCGCCGAGATACGCGCTCGCGCTCGCGGTGTCATCGACGGCGTTGACGAACAAGCCGCGGGCCGCAGCCGCCGCCGCGACCTCGCGATTCACATCGGGCGTTGCCGCCGCGACGACCCAGCGCGCGCCGTCGAGCTGGGTGGGCTCGAACTCCGCCAGCACGACCGTGACATCGCGCGCGAGGATCTCGTCGCTGACCTCGGGCGCGATCACGGTAACGCGCGCACCCGCGGCGAGCAGGCCCTCGAGCTTGCCCGCTGCGACGGGCCCGCCACCGACGACGACGACGGGTAGACCCTCGAGCTTCAAGAACACCGGGTACAGCGCACTCATGGGTTGCCTCTCGAATCGACGACGTGGATCCCGCACTCGCGCTTGGCGGCATCGCGCCAGCGCCCGGCGCGCAGGTTCTCGCCGGGGATGACCTTCGACGTGCACGGCTGGCAGCCGATCGACGGATAGCCCTGCTCGTGGAGCGGGTTGAATGGCACGTCGTGGGCGTAGAGATGGCCCCATACTTCGTCGTGCGTCCACGCGACGAGCGGGTTGATCTTCACGAGCCCGAACTTCGCGTCGTGCTCGACGATCTCCGCAGTCGCGCGCTCCGGCGTTTGATCGCGGCGGATCGCGGTGACCCACGCCGACAATCCGGACAGCGCATCGCGCAGCGGCTTCACCTTGCGCTGGTCACAGCAGCGATCGGGCTCGCGCGTCCACAGGGCAGCGCCATCGTCGGCCGCTTGCTCGTCGACGCTGCGCTTCGGCTTCACCGCGCGAATCGTGATCCCGTAGCGCGCCTCGAGCTCTCTCCACAGCGCGTAGGTCTCGGGGAACAACAGGCCGGTGTCGAGCGTGAAGACCTCGATCGGTAGCTGCGCGCGCGCGATCAGGTCGATGATCACACAGCCCTCGGCGCCGAACCCGGTCGCGAACGCGACGCGCGGCCCGGCATTTGCCGCGGCCCACGCGAGCACCTCGAGCGGTGTCTTGCCGGCGAGCCCCTGCGAAGCGCTACGCGGATCGATGGTCACGCCGCGACCTCGCCGGCCGCAGCCAGGAGTGGATCCGACTCGCGAAGCTCGTCACTGATCTTCGGGGTAGCGACCCGCGCGCGTGCGCGGCCGCGAAAGTAGCTCCACAAGAGATTCACGTCGACGATCGCGGTCGCGACGAGCAGCTGATACGCGACGCCCGGCACGATGCCGAGATCGATCAGCGTGCGCGACAGGCCGAACGCGACGAGGTACGCGTCGAAGCTCATGCACACGCGGCGGAACGTCTCGCTCGACACCCGGCGGATCAGCGCGTGGCCGATCGGGAAGCCGATCAGCACGCCCGGAATGATGTACGGCAACAGGCCCGACGACTCGCGGGTCAAGAGGCCGAGCCACGCGTACGTGAGCAGCGCGCACAGCGATTCGATCGTGCGCACGATCGCGAGGCTGACCTTGAAGTCTTCCTTCGCGAGGCCCTGGTTGTTCCAGAACAGCGCGAGCGGCGGGCCCGAGATCGTCGTGAGCCCGTAGAGGATGCCGACGCCAGCGCCGAGCGGTACCGACGCCCGGCGCTCGCCGCGGATCGGCCAGCGCCGGCCCGAGGCCTGGATCAGGATCAGCGGCAGGAGGACGAGATAGACCGCGAGCTTCGCGCTCGCCGGCGCGACGTGACCGAGCAACAAAGCGCCCACCACGACACCGGGCACGAGTCCGACCGCGAGGGGGAGTACGCGGCCGAGCACGCGCCCGATGGCGTGGCGGTTCCAGAACAGTGCATACGCGTTGATCGCGACCTCGACGATCACGAGCGCGGGATTGAGCACGCGTCCGGCGACGACGAGCAGCGCGATCGGAACGGAGATCGACGAGTAGCCGTAGCCGAGCGCGCCGTTGACCGTGGCCGCGCCGAGGCTCGTCACCGCGAGAACGATCAGGATCGTGGCGTCCGCCATAACGGATACATGTCTATACCCGGGGCGGAGGACCTGTCAACGATAGCGGATGCTAGTGCTTTAACTCGTTGATCGCATTGGTAACGCGACCACGGTCGGGGTCGTTCTTCGGCGCGTACTTGAGGAACAGCTCGTAGTTCTCGATCGCTTGCTTCGGCTTTCGCTTCGCCGCGTAGACCACGCCGAGCGGGAGGTAGTTCGCGGGGTTCTTGCCGTCGCGGCGCACCGCTTGGGTCAACACGACCTCCGCTTCGTCGTACTGCTTGCGCTCCGCGAGCAGGAGGCCGAGCTTGGTCAGCGCTTTCGGATACGGCGGATCGAGATCGATCGCCTTCTTGTACGCGCTGATCGCTTCGTCGAACCGCTCCGACAACCGGAAGATCTCACCGTACGCGTACCAGAACAGCGACTCGTTCGGCGACAGCTGGACCGCGCGCGCGAGCGCTTGCTCCGCCTCGCCTTGCTTCTTCTGCGCGTTCAACAACAGGCCGAGCTCGAAGTACGCGCGGCCGTTGCGCGGGTCGAGCTTGATCGCCTTGTCGATCTGCTCCTTCGCTTCATCGTTCTCGCCTTGCAGGCGGAGCGCGCCGCCGAGCAGCACGAACGGCTCCGCGCGATCGCTCTCGAACTTGATCGCCTCGCGATACTCGAGCGCGGCCTCGTCGACCTTGCCGAGCTTGATCAGCGCGTTGCCGAGGGAGATGTGATAGGTCGGATCCTTCGGCGCGAGGTGGACGGCCTTGCGCAGCTCGTCGATGCCGTCGTCGTTCTTGTCGAGCAGCATCAGCGCGCGGCCCTTCTTCTCGTGCGCGGAGGGATCGTCCTTGTTGACGTCGATCATCTCCTTCGCGCGCTCGAGCGCACCGCTGCCGTCGTCGGCCGCGAGCAACGCGTCCGCGTAGAGGCCGATGCCGCGCGTGTCGCTGACGTTCGCGTCGTAGTACGCCTTCGCCGCCTCGGTCGCCTTCGTCGCGCGACCCGCGCGGATCAAGAACTGAACGCGCTCGCTCAGCATCTCGAACGTCTTGGTCTGGTTGTACGCCTCGAGGTACTTCGCGTCGGCTTCGTCCATCTCGCCGCCAGCTTCGGCGTCGTGAGCTTGCTCGAGCGCCGTCTTCTCGGCTGGCTGTGGCTTGGTCTTGTGCGCGTGCTTGACCGGCTTCGCGGGGCTACTACACGCGGAGCTCGCGAGCGCCGCCGCAAGGGCCAGCCGAATCCCGAACCGGAACATCCGCGAAAGGTAGCTAAACCTCGACGACGGCGCCACTTCTGACGGGCCGAGGTGGACGCACGGCGAGCATGACCGCCGTCACGATCAGGACGTTGGCCACCACCGTCGTCCAGCCCAGCGCCTCGCCCTTGACCGCGGAACCGAGCAAGACCGCGAGGATCGGATTGACGTACGCGTAGCTCGTCGCGACGACCGGCCGCGCATTCGCGAGCAGCCAACCGTACGCGGTGAAGCCGATCACCGAGCCGAACAGGAACAGATACGCGAGGCAGAGGTACGACTCGGCGCTCGCGTGCGCCGGCCAGGTCTCGCCGCGGACGAGCGCGACGGCGAGCAAGACGATGCTGCCGGTCAGCATCTGGAGCGCCGGCCGGACGAGCGTGCCGTGAGCGCCGCCCACATCGTTAGACCGCCGCGACAACAGGCTGCCGAGCGCCCACGCGATCGGCGCGCACATCAGCAGCACGACGTGGCTGGTCTCGCCCGCGAGCGACGGGCCACCCATCAGCACGACGACGCCGACGAAGCCGATCACGAGCGACATCCACTCGCGCGCCGTCGTCCGCGTGCCGAACAGCCGGCCGAGCACGCCGACCCACAGCGGCATCATCGCGGCGACGACGGCAGCGCCGCCCGACGACACGCTCTGCTCCGCGATCGCGATGAAGCCGTTGCCGCCGAGGAACAACAGCGCGCCGATCGGCAGCATGCGCAACCAGTCGCGACGCGGCGGCAGCTTCGCGCCTGCGCGCAACGCGATCGCGAGCATCACGCCACCCGCGAGCAAGAACCGCACGCCCGCCATCATCAGCGGCGGCAGCTCGACGACGCAGATCCGCATCGCGAGGTACGTGCTTCCCCAGATCACGTAGACCGCCGCCATGCACAGGAGCAACTTCGACTTCACGGTTGCACATTGTGCATGCTGGCGCGGGTGCGACCAGTACAGATCTGCTGTACCGGTCGACCCTTTCGGAACTGTTCCGGTGGCGCGATCTCGTGTGTCGAGGTGCGACCCGTACCGCGTACCAGCCTGGCAAACCCCTGCAGCACACGGACTACCAACCAGTACAGATCGCCTGTGCTCCTCACTGAAATCTGAACTGTGCTGGTCGGACCGAACAGTCGTCGCTATGCTCGGCAGTGCCATGGAAGGATTCCTTTACGAGTCCCTCGCTTCCGAGCTCGGCCAGGCCATCGATCGCGGCTCTCTGCGCGCCGGTGATCGGCTCCCATCTGTACGGCGTCTCGCCGAGGAGCGGAGCTGCAGCGTGTCGACCGTGCTCGAGGCGTATCTCCGGCTCGAGAACGCCGGCCTGATCGAGGTCCGCCCGAAGTCGGGGCACTTCGTTCGCCGCCGCGCTCCCGAGGTCGTCGTCGAGCCGCGCGCGGCTCGCGCGTGCTCGCGCCCGTCGAAGGTCACGGTCAACGACGCGTACAGCGAGATCCTCGCCGCGATGCGCGATCCGGAGCTCGTGCCGTTCGGCTGCGCGACCGTCGATCCTTCGTACCTGCCGATCCAGCAGCTCAACCGGATCGTCACGCAGGTCACCCGCGAGATGACCACGGTCGGTGCGCGCTACGAAGCCGCGCCGGGCTTGCTCACGCTGCGCCGCCAGATCGCACGCCGGCTCGTCGAGACCGGCATCGCGCTCGCCGAGGACGAGCTGTGCACGACGATCGGCGCGACCGAAGCGCTGTCACTGTCGTTCCGCGCGATCACCCGGCCGGGCGATGTTGTCGCCGTCGAGTCGCCGTCGTACTTCGGCATCCTCCAGAACATCCAGAGCCTCGGCCTGCGCGCGCTCGAGATCCCGGCGCACCCGCGCCACGGCTTCGATGTCGACGCGTTCGAGGAAGCGCTTCGCGGTCAGCCGATCCGCGCGGTCGTGCTCGCACCGACGATCTCGAATCCGCTCGGCTCGGTGATGCCGGAGGATCAACGCGAGCGCCTCGTTCGCCTGTGCAAGCGCGCGGACGTCGCGATCATCGAGGACGATGTCTACGGCGAGCTGATGTTCGACGGCTCGCGCCCGCGCCCGCTGCGCGCGTACGCACCGGACGACTCGCACGTGATCCTCGTCGGCTCGGTCTCGAAGACACTCGCGCCGGGCTATCGCGTCGGCTGGGTCGCCGGTGGTCGCTGGCACGATCAGATCGTGCGGATGAAGTACGGCCAGTCGCTCGCGTGTCCCGCGCTGCTCGGCATGGCGGTCGCGGAGTTCCTCGCGTCGGGCGGCTACGACCGCCACCTCCGTCGGTTGCGCGGGGCGCTCGAAGCGAACGTCGAGCGCTACCGCGAAGCGATCACCGCGGAGTTCCCCGAGGGCACCCGGGTGTCCGCGCCGCGCGGCGGGTTCGTCCTGTGGGTCGAGCTGCCGCCGCACGTCGACGCGCTCGCGCTGCACCAGCAGACCTTGCGGCGCGGCATCGTGATCGCGCCCGGCCCGTTGTTCTCGGCGCGCCAGCGGTTCCACAACTTCGTGCGGATCTCGGCGGGTACGCCGTGGTCGGAGCGGATCGAGAACGGCCTCCGCACCGTCGCGAAGCTCGCGCGCTAGACTCGCGTCATGTTCGACAACGCGACGGTGGGGGTCCTGGCGGCGGTGGTGATCGCTCTCGAGCTGTGGCGGCGCATGCTGCGCAACCGTGCCGCTCGTTGGGTTCATCGCGCGGTGGTCGCGTTATGCGGCATCGCCGCCGTCGCGACCATCGCCAGCCGGTTCGCGATCCGGCACGTGGCGAGCGCACTCGACCTCGCCCCGAGCGAGAAGCAGAGCGCGCTGGCGAGCGGCATCTCGACCGTGATGTCGATCTATCTCGTCGCGTTCGTCGCGGTCGTGCTCGCCGCGATCGTGCTCGCCTACGCGAGCGTGCGGGCTCGCGCTCGCTAGTTACATCGACATGCCGCCATCGACGTCGATGGTGCGGCCGTTGAAGTAATCGCACTCGAGCACGAACTTGACCGCGATCCACAGATCCTCGGGCAGGCCGATCCGGCCGACCGGGATCGCGGCGACGAGCGCATCGCGCGCTTTCTGGTTCATGCCCTGCGTCATCGGGGTCTCGACCATGCCGGGCGCGACGGCGCCGACGCGGACGCCGTACGGTGCGAACTCGCGCGACCACGTCACGGTGTTCGCGGCGAGCGCGGCCTTCGCGGCCGAGTAGTTCGACTGGCCGCGGTTACCGTGGCGAGCGACCGACGACATGTTGACGATCACGCCGGGCTTCTGCTCGGTCGCGACCATCTTCGCGACGACATCGCGAACCATGAACGTCGCGCCGGTCAGGTTGACGCCGATCACCGCGTCCCACTGCTCCTTCGTCAGCTTTGTGATCGCGCCGGTCGTCCGGTCCTTCTTGACGAGCAGGCCGTCGCGGAGGATGCCGGCGTTGTTGATGAGGCCGTTGAGGCCGCCCATCGCGCCGTGCGCCCACTCGACGAACGAACCGACCTCGGCTTCGTTCGAGACGTCGAGCTTCTTCGTGTGGACCTTGCCGGGCAGACCCTTGGTCGATTCCGCGAGCTCGGCGAGCAGGTCCTCTTTGACGTCGCCCGCGGCGACCTGAGCACCGGCCTCGGCGAGGCGGCGAGCGAAGTGCGCGCCCATGCCCTGGGCAGCGCCGGTGACGATGATCTTGAATTGCGACAGCTGCATGGCCGTCGCTATATCACGTCAGTCGCACTTGCCGGCCGTCCCCGCGCCACACGACAGGCTGTGGCAATCGGTCGCCATCGTGCACGGATCGCCGGCGCAACCGCCGCAGCTGCTCGTACCGCCGCAGTCGATTCCGCTCTCGAGGCCGTCCTTGAACCCGTCGACGCACGTAGGGGTCTTGCAGGTCGGACCGCAGGTCGGCGTGTTCGGCGGGTCACAGTCCTCGCCCGACTCGACGAAGCCGTCGCCGCAGTTGTTGCAGCCGGTCGTGACGAACGCACACGCGCTGCACGCCAGCGTGCCGCCGATGTAGCCGAGCGACGCGCAGGTCGCGTGGTTGAGATCCGTGCCGTCGCACTGCTCGCCGGTCTCGGCTTTGTTGTTGCCGCACGTCGAGGTGCACGCCGACGTCACGAACCGGCAGGTGGGAGTACACGACAGCGTGCCACTCGAGTAGCCGAGCGAAGTGCAGCTCGCACCGTCGAGATCGGAGCCGTCGCACTGCTCGCCGGTCTCCGCCTTGTTGTTGCCGCACAGCGACGAGCAGGCCGAGGTATCGAAGTGGCAGCTGCTACACGAGAGCGTGCCGTTCGAGTAGCCGAGGAACGCGCACGTCGCACTGTTGAGATCCGTGCCGTCGCACTGCTCGCCAGTTTCCGCCTTGTTGTTGCCACACGTCGAGGTGCAAGCGCTGACGTCGTACGTGCACTTCTTCGCCGACGTCGACGGATAACACGCGAGACTACCGGCCGAGTAGCCGAGCGACGTGCACGACGCGCCCTCGAGGTCGGTACCGTCGCACTGTTCGCCGGTCTCGGCGATGTTGTTGCCACACGCGGACGTGCACGCCGACGTGTCGTAGAGACAGCCGTTCGTGCACTTCAACGAGCCACCGCTGTAGCCGAGCGTTTGGCAGGTCGCGCCGTTGAGGTGGCCGTTGCCGTCGCACTGCTCGCCGGTCTCGACGACGTTGTTGCCGCACACGGCATTGCAGCCCGAGGTGTCGTACTGGCACGCCGCGTTGCACTTCAGCGTACCGCTGGCGTAGCCGAGCGACGTGCAGGTCGAGCCGTTCAGGTGGCTGTTGCCATCGCACTGCTCGTTGTTCGCCGTCTGGACGACGGCGTCGCCGCACGACGGGCCTTGCTGGGTCGCCAGGTTCGAGCACGTCGCATTACAGCGCTGGCACGACGTCGCGTACGGGCACGCGGTGCCGTTGAGCGCGCCCTGATCGCAGACCTCGTGGCCGACGTCGGTGTTGCCGTCGCCGCAGTACGGCGCGGGCTTCGCGTTGTTGACCGTCAAGCAGTCCGCGGCGCAGCGCACGCACGTGGCGCCCGCCGTCGCCGAGTACGTGCAGGGCTGACCGTTGCTCGCGCCCTGGTCGCAGACCTCGTTCGCGGCGGTGTTGGTCTTGCCGTCACCGCAGAACACCGCCGTGCAGTCCGAGTCGCAGATCGCGGTCTGCGTGTTGTCGGCCGGGTTCGTGAACGTGGTGCGCGGATCGCACTGCTCGCCCGGATCGACGATGCCGTTGCCGCACGCGACGAGGTGGCACTGCGAGTCGCACGCGCCGGCCGTCGCCGACGTGCCGTTCAAGGCGCCGAGGTCGCAGTCCTCCGTCGCGGGATTGCGCTTGCCATCGCCGCACACGTTGATCTGGCAGTTCGCGGTGCACGCCTTGTCGTCGCCGTTGTTGCCGGTGCCGAGGTCGCACTGCTCCGCGTTCGTGCCGTCGGGCTTGTAGTGGATGTTGACCTTGCCGTCGCCACAGCTCGGCGTCGTGCAGTCGATGTTGCAGCCCGAGGTCTCGACCGCGGTGCCGTTGCTGCCCGCGTCGCAGGTCTCGTGGTGCAACGTGCCGGTCGAATCGACGATGCCGTCGCCGCACACGTTCGCCTTGCACTGGGTCGAGCAGTCGTCCGTGTTGATCGTGTTGCCGTCGTCGCACTGCTCGCCGTTATCGAGGACGCCGTTGCCGCAACCGGTGCCGTGCTGGCAGTCCGCCTCGCAACCGCTGGCCGGATTGCCGCCGCCGTCGCAGACCTCGCCGAGGTCCTTGATGCCGTTGCCGCAGGTCTCGTTCGACTTGCAGTCCGACGAGCAACCGTCGGGCGTATACGTGCCGACGGTGCAGTCCGCGTTCGAGTCGCAGACGTGGCCGTCGCCGCACGTGCCGTTGTGCGTGTTGCCGTCGTCGCAGACCTCGCCCTTCGCGCTATCGACGATGCCGTTGCCGCAGGTCTCGAGCGACTTGCAGTCGGCCGAGCAGCCATCGCCGCTCACCGTGTTGCCATCGTCGCAGACCTCGCCGGTGTCGGCGTTGAGCACGCCGTCGCCGCAGACTTCCTTCGACTTGCAGTCGGCGGAGCAGCCATCGCCGTTCTTGATGTTGCCGTCGTCGCATTCCTCGCCCGGATCGACGACGCCGTTGCCGCACGAGTTGCTGATGCACACCGCCTGAGCGGCCGCGCATTGCAGCGGATCGGGACACACGATGCCGGTGGCGCACTCGTGAGCCGCGGGTTGGTTCGCGCACGATGCGGCGAACGCGAGCAGGATAGCGAGGGATAGGCGCTTCACTTAGAACCTCCCCGTGAGCGACGCACCCGCAAAATCGGGCGTGACGACGGGCTTGAGTGCGACTCCGCTGTTGAGATCCTCGGGGCGGACCTCGTAGCTCTCGGGGCGATTGATGATCCACAGCACGGCACCGGTCACGACCGCTGCAGCGCCGACGCCGTACAGCACGTAGCCGGCAGACTTCTTGGTGTCGCCGCTGTCCTTGATCGACTTCAGCGACGCCGACGACGCGCAGCCCTGGTTGCCGGTCGTCATCGCGTTACACGCCGCGACCTGGTCGTCGTACTTCTTGTAGTCGTTGCTCGCGAGCAGCTCCATGAGGCCGCCGCCGAGCAAGACGAGTGCGCCGCCGCCCATCACGGCGTACGGCATCCACGTCGCGTCCCACTTCTGGCGATAGCGAGTCAGCTCCGCGGTCGTGTACAGCTTGAGCTCGATCCGGAACGGCGCACCGGGCTCGATGTACGGCGCATCGACGCGGGTCGGGTGCCCTTCGAGCGTGCCGACGATCGTGTGCTTGCCGGCGCGGACCTTGCCCTTCCACGTGCCGGGGGCGGTGAACACTTCCTTGCCGTCGACGGAGACCTTGGTGCCGGCCTTCTGGCACGTGACGTCGACCTCGCCGATCTGTTTGTCGAGCAGCAGGATGTAGTCCTTCGCGTGGTCGAACTTGTCCTTCGACTGCAGCGGCGCGTCGCCGAACTTCACCGCCATCTGGAAGTTCTCCTGCGACTCGATCGGCTGGTCGAGGTTCATCAGCGACAGCGCGAGGTTGTAGTGAATCGCCGGGTGGTCCCAGTGGGTGAGCGCCTGCTTGTAGATCTCGGCGGCCTTCGCGAACAGGCCGTCGTTGAGCTGGAGGTTGCCGTCGTGGAACAGCTTGAGCGCGGCTTCTTGCTCGCTCTTCTTCACGCCGGCAGCCCACGGTCGGGTGTCGCCGCCGTTCTGCAGCGACTCGTTCGTGCCGGCCTTTTCCGACGTGGTCGTCGCGGCTCCTGATCCGGAGCCCGAGCCTGCCCCGGAACCGTCTCCCGCCGCCGCTACTCCAAACTGAGCCATCGCAAGGCCGAGGCCCAGCCACAACGAACGAATCGCGTTGGTCATCTTCACCCTCTAAAGATTGGCTACTTCAAGTCGTCGACGATCGAGCTACCGATCTGCGCCTGCATCTTCTTGATGCGGTCCTGTTCCTGCTTGAGCAGCGCCTCGGCCTGAGACTTCGCCGCCACTGCGTCCGCCTTCGACTTCTCGGCGGCCGCAGCGTTGTCCTTCGCGCGCTCTTCGCTCTTCTTCGATTCATCGAGCGCCTTCGACAGCTCGATGTTCTTCTTCGCGAGATCCTCGGCCGACTGGTGCTTGACGTCGACCACTTCCGTCAACGCGGCCTGGCGCTCGCGCTCCTTCTCCTGCATCGCGTGGAGCGCGTCTTCCGCTTCCTTGCGCTTCGCCACGATCTCCGCGTTCGCGTCCTCGGCTTGCTTCTTCGCCGTGACGGCGGTCTGGCGATCCTTCTCGGCCGCCTGCTGCGCGTCGGTCGCGATCACGGCCGCGCGCTTCGCGTCGGTCCGCGACTTCTGGATGAACACGAGCGCGACCATCGCCGCGATCACGAGCACGCCGAGACCGACGAAGCCCGCGATCACCGCCGAGCGCCGGCGCTTCTGCACCGCGAGCTCGTAGTTGATGATCTCGTCGAGGAACGACCGCTCGACATCCGAGAGCGGCCCCTTGTAGCGCTTCTTGAACTTCTTCGCTTCCTCGGCGGTGTCGCCGCGCCACAGGAGGTCCGGCGAGCGGCCCTTCTGCGACCACTGGCGTGCCGCGGTGCGAAGCGAATCGACGAGCGCTGCATCTTCCTGGGTCTCGTCGAGCCAGCGCCGGAGGTTCGGCCAGCCGTGGATCAGCGACTCGTGGACGATCTCGACGGTGACACCCTTGCCACCTTCGAGGTTCTGGACGACGAGCAAGCGGGCATCGACCATTTGATCGACGAGGCGCTGGACCTCGCCGACCTCGCGCGACAGCTCCTTGAGCTCGTCCATCGGCACGATCGCGCGGGTGCGCTCCGGCGTGACGAGGCGGAGGAGGATCGCGCGGATCAGTTGGCTCTTCTGCGGGCCCATCTCCTGGACGACCCGGTCGGCGTGGCTCGCGAGCGCACCGGCGACACCGCCCATCGCGGCGTAGGACTGATGCGTCAGCATCCGCCGCGCGATATCGCGGTTCTCCCACAGCTTGCTCGCGGCGAACTGGAGGAGCGGCAGCGCGCCCGGCGTGGTCTCGAGGTGATCGAGCATGTCGTCGACCGTCGCCGCGAGCTCGAACTTGAAGCCCGCGAGCTCGGCCGGCTGGAGGATCGCGTCGCGCAGGCCTTCGCGATTCGGCGGGCCGAGGAAGAACAAGCCCTGGGTCAGCTCGCCGACGAACTGCTGATCTTCGGCGACGCGATCGAGGAAGTCCGAGCGGATCGACAGCACGACGCGCAGCGGGCTCGTCGCATCGTCGGCGACGGCCGACAGACACGCGGTGAACGCGAGGCGCTCCTCGGGATCCATCACCTGCGTGTAGAGCTCCTCGAACTGATCGACGAACAGCATGATCCGGCGCGAGTCACGCCGCGCGCGGCCGCGCAGGAGGTGACCGAGGTGACCGGGCTCCTTGCGCAGCTTCTCGACGAGCTTCTTCTGTTCGTCGATCTCGTCCGCGAGGTTCGCAGCGGTCGCGACCATCGGCGAGATGATCTGACCGAGCGCCTCCATCGGCTTTCGGCCGGGGCGGATGACGAGCGTCTCCCACTGCTCGCCCGAGCGCTTCAACGCGGGGACGAGACCGGCGCGGACGAACGAGCTCTTGCCGACGCCCGAGCTACCGACGACCGCCATCAACGGCTGGTCGCGGATCCGCGTCACCATGCCGGCGATCTCGCGGTTGCGGCCGAAGAACTTGCCGGCATCGGCTTCCTGGAACGATGACAGTCCGGCGTACGGACTCTCGTCGATCTGGAGCGTGACGTCGCGGCCGCGGCCCGGCATGAACGGCTCGAGCGCGCGCATCAGCTCGGCGACCGACTGCCAGCGCTGCTCCTTGTTCTTGAGCAGGCAGCGGTCGACGATCTGGATCAGCTCGCGCGGCACATCCGGCGGCGCGGCCTCGGTCATCGAAGGCATCGGCAGCTCGAGCATCGCGGTGACGACGAGCTGGTTGCCGTCGAGCGGGTGGAGCGGATGGCGACCGCAGATCATGCGGTGGAGCAACACGCCGCACGCCCAGACATCGCTCAGGTGATCGATCTCGATCCCGATGCCCCACTGCTCGGGGGACATGTACTTTAGCGTGCCCATGATCGTGCCGTGACGAGTCAGGGCGTTGTTCGAGCCGGTCGCGAGCTCGAGCGGGCTCGGCATCCGGATCGCGCCCGACGACATCACGGCGCCACCGGCGGTCTGCGCCTCGAGCACCTTCGCGATGCCGAAGTCGAGGACCTTCACGGTGCCCGAGTCCATCATGAAGATGTTGTCGGGCTTGAGGTCGCGGTGAACGATGCCCTGGCCGTGCGCGCAATCGAGCGCCTTCAGCACCTGCATCATGATCTCGATGACGCGGCTGTACGGGAGGCGCTGACCGTCCTTGATGGTCTCGGTGAGCGGCTTGCCGTTCAGGAACTCGAGCACCATGTACGGCGAGTTGTTGTGCTCGCCGACTTCGTAGATCACGACGATGTTGTCGTGCTGGCAGCGCGCGGTCGCACGCGCCTCGACGAGGAAGCGCTGGGTCAGCTCGGGCTGGTTGCTCTGGAGGAACTTGATCGCGACGCGCCGACCGAGGCGGAGATCGCGGGCGAGAAAGACGGTCCCCATGCCGCCTTCGCCGATCATCTTGATCATCTCGTACTGGTTGATGCGCACGCCCGGGTGCGGCATCGCAGAGACCGCGTGAACGCCCGTCGAGTCACCCTCGAAGTTCGGATTGCTATCCGAGTGGCGGTCCCACTGATTCGATTTGCCGGTGCCGCTCACCGAGCCCGCCTGCGAGCCGCGGCGCGAACGCGGTTGTCCCGCGAGCGTCGCGTTCGGTGCGATGGGCGCGGGCGTGCCTTGCGGCATCGTCGACGGCGACGATGGCAACGGCGCCGCGTTGTTCGGCATGATGGTTGTCGCGCCAGCAGGCGCTGGCTTCGCGATCGGTCCGTCGCTCGGACGACGCGTGCGCTCCTCCGGCCCCGCGGGCGTCGGCGCGTTCGCGCTTCCGGTGCCGCTCGCGTTCGGACGCAACAGCCCGCTCTGTTCGAAGCGACTGCTCGGCTTGTGCATCGAATATTCGCTCGGCGCGAGCGGACGCCGATGCGCACCACTACCCTCGGTGCCGATAATCGTCTTCGCTTCAGTCGAAGACGGCTTGTCTTCACTCATCTTGTTGGTCCCCGCGACCAACAATTCTACGCCGCTCGTACTTTTAGATCACTCCCACACTGGGGTACGTGTGGGATTTCCCTATAGAAGTCGCGCTGCGTCGTGAGTGGTTAGAAAAGCCACAGGGGCTTGCTGCCGGCGAACAGGACGTTCGCCTCAGCCGCCGAGGGCGTCTTCAGCTCGATCTCGACCATCATCCCGCGCTGGATCGAGTCGTCATGCGGGTGATTGGATTGGACTTCTCCGTCGATCGTCGCAGTCACCTTACCGACCGAGCTGCACATCACGAGGCCCCACGAACAGGCGTAGAGCTTGGTCCCGAGCTTCACGTCCTTGTTCGAATACGGCACGAACGCGAGCACGATGTTGTGCTGCGCCGCACGCAGGTACGGCGAGTGCTCGAGCTTCGAGATCAGATCTTTTTGCTCCTGGATCCGCTTGTCGAGGCTCGCGAGCCGTGACGTCAGCGGCGGCTTCTTGCCGACCTGGTTGTCCTTGTCGAGCTGCGCGCGCTCGAGCTCGCGCCGAACGATCCACTGCTCGGGCGTCTTCGGCTGATCGACGGTCGTGCCGACCTCCGCGATGAACTTGTCGTCGAACTTGATCGAGCGCTCGATCTCGTCGAGCTGCGCTTTGATCTCGAGCGACTCGCTGTCGATCTGGCTCGCGCGCAACCGAGCGTCGTTGAGCTCGGTCGTCGCCTTCACGACCTCGGGATAGTTCGGCGTCAGCGACACCGGGCGCACCCACGAGTGATCGAAGAAGTAGAACACGTTGACGACCAGGAACCCGATCAGGCCGATCAGGATCGCGGTCAGGGCGAACAGGCCGGCGACCTTGTAGAGCCGCACGATGACGGGCTGCGCGGCCTCCCAAAATCCCCGGCTTTGCTTGTTCGGCGCTTCCATGAAGCCCGAGTCCTACTCCAAAAACCGGGCCTATGCAGCAGGTAGTTGGCGGACAGCAACGGCATCGCCCGTTTGGCGGCCGGCGCGCGATCCCGCGACGAGGACGGGGGCGGAAATCTCGGTGATTTGCTCGGCCGGCGCGGCCTCGGGCTCCTGGTGACCGCGGGTCTCCCAGCTGCCGGAATCGAGGGTGAACAGTGCGAGCGGCGCCAGGAGCGCGTACGCGACCGGCATCATGATCGCGAGCGGCAGGAAGTCGAACGCGCCCACGCGCTCTGCCTTCGGAGCCTTGCGGACGGACCAGCGATAGAACACGCCGAACACCGCGACGACCATCAAGTGGATCTCGAGTGCGGGGAAGAACTTCTGCGCCGCGAGCGCCTTCACGATCGCGATCGGATACGCGAACTGGAGGGCGAACAGCGAGAAGTAGTGGATCGCGATGATCGGGTTGAGGCGCCAGACGTGGGTGAAGCCACCGGCGTAGTCGATCGTGTTCGAGCGGCGCCAGCGCAGTTGCTGCGAGAAGTAGCCAGACAGCGTCTTCGGCACCGTGGTCCGGCAGCGCGCCGTCAGCGTCATCGTCGTGAGGTATCCGGCCTTGACCACCTGGCGGGTCAGGAAGCGGTCCTCGCCGTACTTGATCGGCACGCCGCAGATCGCGCGGTGCTCGAGGACGGGCTCGAGCTCGATCAGGACGTCGCGCTTGTACGCGGTGAGGCAGCCCGAGAGGCACATCACGCGGCGGAAGCCCCACTCGAGGTTCTTCGAGAAGTGATACGCGAACCAGTACCGCACGACCTGCATGCGGGTGAGCCAGTTGTCCTGCTTGTTGCGGACGTCGACCCAACCACCGACCGCGGCGATCTGCGGGTTCGTGAACCGGCGGCAGAGCTGGCGAACCGCGTCCTTGTCGACGACGACGTCGGAGTCGACCGAGAGGATCACCTCGGCGTCGGCCTCGCGCACGGCGCGGATGATCGAGCGGCGCTTGCCCATGTTCACGCGGTTGCGCATGACGGTGAGGCGGCCGTTCGACTTGCGAGCGATCTCGCGAGCGAGCTCGTAGCTATTATCCGTCGAGCAATCGTCGACGCAGATGATCTTGAGCTTCGCGTGCGGGTAGTCCGACTCGAGCAGCGAGAGCAGGGTCTCCTGGACCGTCTTGCCCTCGTTGAACATCGGGATCACGGCCGTCACCGTCGGCTCGTAGTCGACGACTTCGTCCCATTTCGCGCCCCGGACGCTGCGGAGCAGGAGGCCTGCCACGTAACGATTGATGAAGACCACCAGCGCGAGCGAGTGGACCAAAACCCAGAGTACGTGCGTCGTCATAAGAGGCTAAGAACGGCGGTTGGTCTGGGATTTAGTAGCCGGACCGGACCGCCGGAGGAATCAAAGAGATGCGAGCAAACTAGTATGGTTCACCCAGCAACTCAAGTTGGTTAACGCATGTTGCCACATTGTCCGTGACCAATGCACCCGAGTCTCAGGATCCTGAGGGGACCCTGACTTGTGTTTGCAATTTGTGGGTGCGATACGGTGCACGTGTTACGCGCTGTCTGTTTGATCGCGGCGTTGGAGTGTGTTGCGTTGGCTGGACCAGCCGATGGCACGGGCTCCGGTGGCACGAACCATGATCAGAATGGCGTGGTCACGCCGTGGGTCGACCTCGCACCGAACGATGTTCTCGCTCGGCATAGCGACCCGCATGACGAAAATTTTCTTGGAGGTCGCGAGGACCATCGCCTGCGCGCGGCGATCGAGCTCGGGAGTTTCTACACGGGCTTCGCGGTGTGGGCGTACTTCGCCTGGTATCGCAACCACCCGCCGCTCTCGAACTACAAGTTCGGCGGCGACGGCATGTTCGGCGTCGAGACCTACGCTGGCGGCGCCGACAAGCTCGGCCACGCATGGGCGACGATGTCGCTCGCGCGGATGGGCACCGCGATCCTGACCGAGGGCGGTTGGGACCACACGAAATCGACGCTGCTCTCGGCCGGCCTGTCGGAGCTGTTGTTCCTCAACGTCGAGATCCGCGACGGCTTCTACTTCGAGTTCTCGTTCGGCGATCTGTCGATGGACACCGTCGGAATGGCGATGGCGATCCTGCTCGATCTGGTCCCGCGGCTCGACGAGATGTTCGACTTCCGCGTCCAGTACTTTCCGAGCTCCCGCTACATCGCCAACCTCGATGGCTCGCCGAATCGCGATGGGTCGCCGTCGTGCCCGAAGACGGCGTGCTCGCGGTGGAACATCGCCGAGGACTATTCGGGGCAAACCTACCTGCTCGCGTTTCACTTGTCCTCGATCCACTCGCTGCGCGATTCCGAGTACGGCGCGTGGTCGCGGTTCGTCGACGTCGGCGTCGGATTTCAGAGCCGCGATTACAAGCCGCCGCCGGATCCGGGCGATCGGTTGACGGCGCACCAGACGCTGTACCTCGGCGTGTCGCTCAACGTGCAGGGCGCGATCGACTACCTCCTGCGCGACGGCAACCACGAGGGCCTGCGCAAGGTCGGTCACGGCATCTTCGAGGTGTTCAACCTGCCGTACACGATCGAGGGCGTCGGCGTCACACGCTACGCGCCTGCCAAGCCACACTCCGGTGGTGCGTAGCGTGTCCAGGCCGGCTGTCGCGATCTTCATCGCGGTGTTCGGCTTCTACCTCCTGACCTCGAGCCGCGAGCCGGCGTGGGGCGACGCGCATCCGATGTGGGAAGTCGCCGAGCGACTCGTCGACCACGGTCACATCGATATCAAGACCCGCTGGCCCGACGACATTCCGCTCGGCCGCGACGACAAGATCTACGGCATCGCACCGATCGGGCCGGCGCTGATCCACGTGCCGGGTGCGGCGATCGCAGCGGTGTCGCATCGCTTCGTGCGCGAGGACGACGCGCTCGTCCGGCCGCTCGCGACCCACGTCGGGCCGTCGGCGCTCGGCGCGCTCGCCGCGGTGCTGTTCTTCCTGTTGCTCGGCGATCTCGGGATCCGGGCGCGCACCGCGAGTGCGTGCACCGCGATCATGGCGTTCGCGACGACGACGTGGGTCTACGCGCACTATCCGTACTCGGAGATCCTCCAGCTCGCCTGCTTCCTCGGCCTGTTCCGCGCGACGCTGCGGACCTGCGAGAACCCGACGAAGCGCGAGGCGCTGTGGCTCGGCGCGTGGGCCGGCATGCTCGTGAACTCGAAGTACGTGTTCGCGCTCGCGGTCGTCGGCGCGGTCGTGATGATCGTGTGGACGCTGCGGGCTCGCCGCAAGGATCTCGAGCGCGTCGCGCTGTGGGCCGCGGTCACCGGCGCACCGTTCCTCGCGCTCGCGCTCGTCTACAACTATCTGCGCTGGGGCTCGATCACGGCGACCGGGTACGGCCCGTACCTCGACGCGTTCTTCGGCGGCAGCATCTTCGACGGTGCGTGGGGCATGCTCGCGTCGCCGAACAAGAGCGCGCTCCTCTACTCGCCGCCGCTGATCCTCGCGGCGCTCGGCGCGCCAGCGGCATTTCGCGCGAAGCCGAAGCTCGCGTTCGCGATCGTCGCGCTGTGCGTGCCGACGTTCCTCGTGTACTGCACGTATCGCTCGTGGAGCGGCGACTACGCGTGGGGGCCGCGGTTCTTCGTCTGGCTCGTGCCGCCGCTGCTCGTGCCGATCGCGTGGTTCGTGGACCACCTGACGCGCGCGAAGCGAGCGCTCGCGGCGGCCGTGATCGCGGCCGGCATCTGCGTCCAGTTGCTCGGCGTCGCGCTGTACTGGGACCACTTCATCCGGCTCGCGATCGACGCGAAGAACCAGTGGCTCGGTCAGCCGAACCGCTCGGGCTCGTACATTCCTACGCGCGGGCGGCCGCACTGCGATTCGTGCTTCGAGGACACCTACGAGCTGCTGTGGACTCCCGCGTTCCAGCCGATCCGCGGCAACTGGTGGCTCCTCAAGTCGCTCGTCGCCGACGCCACCGCGACCGAGGCCCAGAAAACGGCGCCGTGGCGAACCTACACGTCGCTCGACCTGCGGCTCGACGAGAACTACCCGCGGCTCCGCCTCGATTGGTGGGGGATGCTGTGGTGGCGGGATGCGCCGCAGACCGAGACGCTCGGCATCGCTCTCTTGATCGTCATGCTCGGTGGCACGGGATTCGGCGCGGCGCGCTGGCTGCGCTACCATCGATCACAGTCATGACGCTGCGACCGGTTCCAAACCCGCCCGCCGAGTCAGCCGCCGCGCTGACCGACGACGAGATCCTGCGCTGGGCGCTCGCGTATCTCCGCCACGCGCCGCTGTCGCTGTCGCTGCGCGAGATCAACCGGCTCGTCGCGTTTCACGCGTTCCAGCTCCGCCAGCCGAAGCATGGCCCGGTGCTCGATGTCGGCTGCGGCGATGGTTTCTGGTGGACCGTTCGCGAGGACGAGCGCCAGAAGCAAGAAGAGGTCTACGGCATCGATATCTCGGCGTCCGAGATCGCGCAGGCGCGAGAGCGGATCCACGCGGAGCTCACCGACGTGTCGCGCGAGACGCCATTCCGCGGAACGAAGTTCGAGGAGATCATCGGCAACTGCTCGCTCGAGCACGTGCCGGATATCGACGCGGCGCTGTCGAACTTGCGCAAGGCCGCGAGCGATCGCGCGCGCCTGTTGATGTTCGTGCCGACGCCGCGCTGGGCGTATCAGGGCAACACCCAGAAGCTGCTGCTCAAGTACGCGCCGCGGATCGCGATGAGCGTGTCGGGCGCGCTGAACGGGTTCTTCCAGCACTGGCACCTCTACGACGCGAAGGTCTGGCAGCGCCTGCTCGAGCAGAACGGCTGGCGGGTCGAGACCGTCGTCGGGCTCGGCTCGGCGCGCTCGGAGTTCTTGTTCCGCGCGTTCCTGCCGCCGGCGTTCGTCGAGTTCGTCATCAAGAAGCTGACCGGGTTCTATCCGTCGCGGCTCGCGCGGATCTTGCCCGACTCGGCACTCGCGCCGTTCGCGAAGCTCGTGCGCTGGGCGGTGTCGGATCCGATCGTGCCGGCCGATTCGCCGCACGCGTACGAGTACCTGATCGTCGCGCACGCGTCATGACCCAGCCGGGGCAGAGCGATTACTTCGCGAACCACGCGAAGGCGCGGCGGTTCCCGTGGACGCTGTATCACCGGCCGCTCGAGCGCGACCTCGCGCGGTTCCTCGCCGAGGTTCACGGCACGGTGCTCGTCGTCGGCTGCGGCCTCTTGCACGAGCTCGATGTCGCGCCGCCGGGCGTCGAGTTCGTCGTCGCCGACGTCGATGCGCGCGCGGTCGATGCGGTGCTCGAGCGCAACGATCCGCGGATCGTCGAAGGCATCGTCGTCGCGCCGGAGAAGGCGCTCGAGTTTCCGCACCGGTTCGACGCGATCTACGCGAAGGAGGTCGTCGAGCACGTGCTCGCGTGGCCGAGCTGGCTCGCCGGATTGCGCCGCTCGCTCGTGCCCGGTGGTCACCTCTGGTTATCGACGCCGAACTACGGCGAGCCGTGGTTGCCGGCGCTCGAGTCGACGGTGCTCGAGCTCGTCGCGCGCAAGGACGGGTTCACGCGCCGCGATATCCACCCGACGCGGTTCTCGCGGCGCTCGCTCGAGCGCGGTTTGATCTCGGCAGGCTTTCGCGATGTCGACGTTCGCGTCACGCCGACGCGACTCGCGATCACGGCCTGGGCCGTCGCGCCATAGCGCGCTAGCCTTGCAGATGCTTCCAGACACCATGTCTCGCGCGGCGAAGGGCCGGGTCGCTCCGGCTCCTCGTCTCGGTCGCGTCGCACAGCTCGTCGCCGACGCGGTCGCGAAGCTGCCCGGTGTCACCGTACAGGCGCACTGGGAGATCGGCTCGCAGACCGAGGTCAACGGCACCGACTTCTACGTCGGCGAGGACGAGCTCGGGCACATCCATCTCGACGGCGAAGCGCACATCCCGATCGGCGCCGCGCTCGCGCGACGGTTGATCGAGGCGAAGCTCGCCCGCCGCTTCCCGTGGACCGACGACTTCGTCGTCGCCGATACGAGCGATCGCGAAGCCGTGCTGTGGCTGTTCGAGCTCCGCCACACCCAGATCGCGGGCGCGACGGATGCCCAGCTGCGCGCTCGAATCGCCGCGCGGACCTAGCTCGGCTGCTGATTGCGCTCTTGGAAGATGCGCAGGATGTCGGCCGCGGTCTCTTCGATCGCGCGGTTCGTGACGTCGATGACCGGCCAGTTCGGATGCTTGCGGAAGATCTCGCGGCAGTACGCGATCTCGTTGTCGATGTGCGCGCGTTGGCCGTAGCTCGAGTCGTTCGGCATGCCGAGGTGCGAGAGGCGCGCCTGGCGGATCCGCATCAGCATGTCGGGCTGGACGATCAAGCCGAACACCTTGCGGTCGTCGACCTGGGTCAGCTCCTCGGGCGGGTCGACGCCGAGGACGAGCGGCACGTTCGCGACCTTGAGCCCGCGCTGCGCGAGGTAGGTCGACAGCGGCGTCTTCGACGTGCGCGAGATGCCGACGAGGACGAGGTCGGCCTTCGGCAGGTTGCGCGGCTCGGCACCGTCGTCGTTCTTGACCGCGAACTCGACCGCCTCGATCCGGCGGAAGTAGTCCTCGGTGATCATGTGGAGGAGACCCGGCACGCCGGCGGGCGGTGCCTGGAGGTACAGCGCGAGCTTCGAGATCAGCGCACCCATCAGGTCGACGGTCTCGATGCTGTGACGCTCGACGAGCTTCGAGATCAAGTCGCGCTCTTCTTGGTTCACCACGGTGAACACGACAAGCGCCTTGAGCTCCGCTGCCTTCTCCAGGATTTGCTCGAGCTCGCTCTCGAGGCGTACGCGCGAGAACAACCGGATCTGGACCGGTTCGTTGAACTGCAGCGTCGCCGCACGCACCATGCGCTCGGCGGTCTCGCCGGTGGCGTCGCTGATGATCATGACGGTCTTCATGTGCGGCCCTCTATAGCACGCACGCGAGGGCATTCGGGATCCGGAGCCGACGCATCCCCGCGTACGTGAGCGCTCACGACCTTGCAGCCGCCGCGACACAGCGAATGGTAGTCGCAGGATGCGCATGGCCTCGCGACATCCTCGCGCCAGGTCCGAAACGCACCGAAGGCTCCCGGCTGTGTCCAGTAGGTTTCCAACTCGGTCACGCGCGGGCGATGTTTCCCGATCTGAACCAGCTCCGGCGGTGGCGCCGCGAAGCTGCACGCGGTGATCCGCCCGTCGGGCTTCGCGCCGATCAAGAAGTCGCCGCCGGTGCAGCCGTACACGCACAGCTCCGCGAGCAGCGCGCGATCGGGCTGGTGATGCGCGAGCATCGGCGTGTACGAACAGTCGACCTTGACGCGGACCCGGTGGCGCTTCGCCGCGGCGAGGATCGTCGGCAAGAACTGTTCGTGTTGCTCCGGCGTGCAGCGCAGCTCGTCGTATGCGCGCGCACCGCGGCCCGACGGTTTGAACCGAAGCAGCTCGACCTCGGACAGCCGGCGCTGCTTCGCGTACGCGAAGATCTGATCGAGCTCCGCGAAGTTGTGGCGGGTGACGACCGTGTTGATCCCGATCTCCCGCTTGCGCTCGCGCAGGCGGCGGATCGCGGCATCGGCGCGCGCGAAGCCATCGAACCCGCGGACGGCGGCGTAGGTCGCGCCGAGCCCATCGAGCGACACGTTGATCTGACCGAACTGACCGGCGATCTCGACGAGCTCGTCGAGGCCATCGAGGCCCGACGTCGTCAGGTTCGGCACGAGCCCCTTCGCGCGCGCGTAGCTCGCGAGCTCGCCGAGCCACGGCAAGATCGCGCTCTCGCCGCCGCCGAGCGCGAGGTGAAACACGCCGGCCTTCGCGAGCGAATCGATCGCGCGCTTCCATTCGACGAGGCCCCACTCGTTCGGTCCGCCTTGCGGCGAAGCGCCGGTGTAGCAACCGGTGCAGCCCGCACTGCACTGATTCGTCAATTGAAGATGCGCTTCGAGCGGCGCCGACAGGACGGTATCGCCGAGCTCGGTCTCGGCGTCGCGCCACGCAGCCGGTGCACTCGTCCCGCGGACCACGCGCCTCGCCATCGCGCGATCGACGAACACCAGCGCGCGAGGCCATGCGAGCTGGACGATCGCTCCGAACCGCTCGAACCGGACCCGCCGCATCGGGCGCGCCGCGGCGAGCCGAGCACGCACCGACCTGAGGAGCTCGATCACTCGTGATCCGGGCGCGGCTTGTTCGCGCGCCAGCGCAGCCACGTGCCGACGATCGGGGTCACGATCGCGAGCGCGGTCGCGCCGACGAGCAAGAACGTGACGTCGACGCCGAGGCTCGACGAGTTGGGGTTCATGCCCCACTTGATCGCGAGGATCCGGCCTTTCGCCATTGTCCGAATCTAGCGCAACGTCAGGAGCCCCGTCGCTCGATTGAAACAAACCGCGTGGGTCACAGCGTTGCCGGGTGATGAGCGAGCCGTCGATCGCCCCGGAGGTCCAACCCACATCGCGAAGTCGCCTCTTGCGGCATCGAACGCTCGCAAAGCTCGGAGCGATCCTAGTCCTCGCGCTCGCGCTGCTGATTCCGCTCGGCCTGCTGGCGCCGGTCATCGACGATCGAGCGAGCTCGCACACGCAAGCGGTCAGAGAGATCGAGAGCGATTGGGGGCGCGCGCAGACCGTGATCGGGCCGGTGCTCGTCGTGCCGCTCGAGAAGGGCTCGGCGTACGTGCTTCCCGACGAGCTCGCGGTCCACACGACGCTCGCACCCGAGTTGCGCAGCCGCGGCATCTACAGCGCGGTCGTGTACAGCGCGAAGCTCGAGCTCTCGGGCACGTTCCACGCGCCGGCACCCGCGGAGCTCGGCGTCGCGGCGGATCAGATCCTGTGGGACAAGGCCTATCTCGCGGTCGCGGTCACGGATCTGCGCGGCACCGGCACGACCGTGATGGTCGATTGGAACAAGTCCGCGCTCGCGATGCTGCCGGGCTCGCAGCTCCAGCGCTGGCCGTCGGGACTTCACACGCCCGTCGCGATCGCCGCGGGCTCGGCGCCGATCGCGTTCTCGTTCGCGGTTCCGGTCCACGGCAGCAAGGGCGTCCAGTTCGCGCCGGTCGGGGTTCACAACGAGGTGAAGGTCGATTCGCCGTGGCCGAACCCGAGCTTCACGGGTTCGTTCCTACCGGGGACGCGTACGCTCGGCAGCGATCGGTTCAGCGCTGCGTGGAGCGTGTCGTATTACGGCCGCGACTTCGGTCAGGCGGGGCTGGGCGATCTGCCGACCGGCATCGAGGCGGCGCTGTTCGGCGTCGATCTGCTCGCGAGCGTCGATAGCTATCGCTGCGTCGATCGCGCCGTGCGCTACGGCGTGCTGTTCGTCGTGCTCGCATTCATGAGCTTCTTCTTGTTCGAGGTCGTCGCGAAGGTCCGGATCCACCCGTTCCAGTACGCGATGGTCGGGCTCGCGCTCGGCGTGTTCTTCCTGATCCTGCTCGCGCTGTCGGAGCTGGTTCCGTTCGTCGCCGCGTACGCGACGGCGTCGGCCGGCACGATCGGCCTGATCGTGACGTACATGGTGCCGGTGCTGCGCACGGGCAAGCGCACCGCGATCGCGGCGGCGCTGTTCGCGGTCAGCTTCGGCGTGCTGTGGGTCGTGCTGCAGGCCGAGGACTACGCGTTGGTCGCGGGCGCGGTCGTCGTGTTCGCGGCGCTCGCGGTCGCGGTGTGGCTCACCCGCAAGGTCGACTGGTACGCCGAGGACAAGCCGGCGTCACCGTGACTTGCGAACCAGCTCGTCGAGCTGGAGCGCTTTCTTCGCGGCAAACGTCGCCGAGCGCGACGAGATCGTCGCACCGCTGATCGCGTCGATGTCCTTGCCGAGCGCGAGCGGATCCGCGACGCGCTTGCCCGCGAACTGCTTGCGGAACCGCTTGTCGGTGATCTCCTCGCCGTGCGCTTCGCGGTAGATCATCACCTGGAGGTCGCGCACCGTGCCGTCGCTGGCGATCCCGACGGCGAACGTGATCGGTTGGCTCTGGCCCATCACGTCGAGCAGAAAGATCTCGCCGAGCGCTGCGCCGTGATCGTCGGTGACTGCGAGGTACGGGTACGACGAAGCGCTGAGCCTCATGCCGAGCGCCTTGCCGACCGCGGCGAGCTGATCCTCGGTGAGCGCGAGCGTCTTGCGGGTCGCGCTGGCGTGGTCGCCGAACATCGCCTTCGGCGCATCGGCCTCCTTGAGATACGCGCGGTCGGCGAGCACCGGCGCGACCAGGACGAGCAGCACGAGGAGGGCGCGCTTCACGACATGCCTTCCTGCGGCGTCGCGAACCAGCGGACCCAGCGCTCGGACGCCCACATCGACAAGAGCGTCGCGATCGTGATCACCGCGCCACCGACGGCGAGCAGGAGCCAGCCGGCGATCAAGGCGTACGAAAAGCCGCCGGCGACGAACCGCACCGCGAACGGGCCGACTGCCTCGAGGAATGCGCCGGCGAATACGACGAGCGTCCAGATGATGCGGAACCGCGCCGAGGTCGGCGTGCCGAACAACAGGTGCGAGAGGATCAGCATGACGACCGGCACGCTGAACAGGTGGAAGTGGCTGACCTCGACGAGCTGCCAGAACGTTTTCGGGAACGACATCTCGGTGCCGTCACCGCGGTAGTACGCGGCGATCGCGCCGGGCGCGATGCCGACGCGCATCGACAGAGCGATCAGCGTCGCCAACCCCATCAGCGTCAGGACGAGAAACGCCGTGTACGCGACACGCGTTTCGAGGGATGCGGAGCGGAGCTGAAAACCACGTCGAGCGAAGACTTGCATCAAAACAGCCAGGTAATCGCGGCAGCGAATTCGTTATACGACTCGTCGTCGCCGAGCCAGTGCCGACGATAATCCGCCTTGAGCGCGATTTGTGCGATCGGCTTGTAAACCAGGCCGAACATCAGCGACTCGCGGCGAAACTGGGGCAGGGCGGTGAACCCGGCGGGGACCGCGGCCTGGGTGTCGGCGTAGTCGAATCGGCTGAACGCGTTCAAGGCCTGAGTTGTACTCGGTGCGGCGAGCCGAAGCACGTCGTAGGCGACCTCGGCGTACCCGCCTTGCGAGCGCGACGAGATCGGGCCTGCGGCCATCTGCTCCGCCGTACCGGCGGCGAGCGCCGTGCTGAGCTTGTCCGCGTCGCCGATGAACAGCATCGCGATCTCCGCACGCGCCGAGAAGCCGCCGCGGCGATAGCGCGCATCGACATCGAACATCCCGAGGGGCACGCGGCCGACGGTCTCGCGCAACGTGTTGCCGGAGGTCGCGGCGTAGGCCGACGCGCCGATCACGGTGCCGAGGATCGGCTCGTAGTCGACGCGCGCGATCACGCCGCCGTCTCCCGCGTACGCGAGCTGCGCTTCCTGATGGCCTTCCGCGATCGCCGATTCTGCGGTGAAGCCGTTCGCGTTGAAGCCGCTGACCAGATAGAGCTGGTAGCGCAGGCCTTCGGCGAGCTCACCGAAGATGCCGACGCCGGCCTCGCGCCACGTCGACGGGATGACGTACTCGTCGACGTCGGGCCGGTCGACGCCGTTGAAGCTCGGAGGCTCGTGATAGACGTTGACGATTCCCATCGGCATGAGGATCAAGCCGCCGCGCAGGTTGAGCCGCTTGTTGACGAGACCGTCGAGATAGCCCTGCTCGATCTCGGCCTCGCCGACATCGCTCGACGACGCGACGGCGTGCTCGACCTCGACCTCCGAGTAGAACCGGATCCGATCGGTGAAGTCGTGGCCGAAGAACAAGACGAAGCGGCGGAAGTCGACGACCGAATTCGCGTTGCTCGGCGCGTTCAGCGTGATCTCGCCGTAGCCTCCGAACGCGCTGCTGCTGATCGCGGAGCTGCGGCCGAGCGGGTTTTCGATCGCGGTCTCGCGCGGTAGCTCGGTGAGCGGGACGTCGGCAGGAGCCGAGACGGGGACATCGGCCGGCGCTGACTGGACGGGCGGATCTGCAGGGGCCGCCGGCGTTGCTGGAGCCGCAGGAGCTACGGGCTCGTCGGCATACGCCGTCGAGGCCAGGCACGCGATCAGGATCGCGGCATTGAGGGATACGAACCGAGACATGGGTCGTATTGAAATCGATTTTCAATTTCACGTCAACCCTTCGCGGACGTCACCTGCGTTCGCGTCGTGGCCGCGAGCTAGGTCCGCGCCGCGGTGACGACGATCCGCTCGCGCTTCGACACGACCACACCACCCGGCTTCTCGACGGTGACCGCGAACATCCCGAGGTCGTTGACGCGGAGCTTCGGGTTGATCGCGACGATCACCTCTCCGTTCGAGCCGACGTCGAACACGCCGCCGTCGACGGGGAACGCCTGATCGCGGGTCTTGTCGAAGATCCACAGCTGGTACTGGAACTGGGTCGGATCGTTCGGCGCGAGCCCGACGAAGCGCATGTAGCCGCGCTGGGCGGACGGCGACCACACGACATCGCCGGTCGCACCGCGCGACGTTGGATCCTGCGTGATCGTCCACGTGATCTTCGAGATGTCGGTCGCGCTCGCGAGCAGCGCAGCGCGCTCGGTCGCTGGTGTGGTTGCCGCGGTCGGCACGGTCGTCGGCGTCGCCTTCTGCGTGGTCGCCCACCACACCGCGCCACCGGCGACGACCAAGCACGCGGCGGCGGCGAGCCACGGCAGCACGGCGCGCCTCACGGGCTGCAGCGGCATCGTCTTCGCCTGCTGGCGCTCGGCCGCTCGCCGCGCGGCGAGCTCGTCGCGCGAGGGCATGTTGACGACATCCGGCGGCAGGATCGGAATCGGCGCGCTGCGATCGCGGCTGATCGGTACCGCGTGCGGCGGCGTCTCGACGGAGAACGGCTGCGAATCCTGCGGCAGCGGCATCCGCACGACATCGGGCGGATCGACCTTCGGGGTCGCGAGCACCGGCGCGATCGGTGCGATCGGCTGCATCGGCGTCGGCGCGCGCCCGACGACCGGCACGTCGCCCGTCGAAAACCGAACCTGCGGCTCTTCACTCACCGGCTTCTCCGCTGGCTCGACGAGCGAGGGCGCTGGGATCGCGGGCGGACGCTTCACGACCGGCGGCGGCAGCGTCTCGAGCGCAGCCGCGGGCACGCCCATCAGCTTCGTCGCGGCGACTTCCTTCTGCGCGATCAACGGCTCGGTCGATTGCTGCTTCGGCGCGAGCTCGGACAGATCCACGCCGACGAGCGTGTCGCGCGGCAGATCCGCGGGACCGGGCATCGAGACGCCGGGCAGCGTGCGCTTCCAGTCGAGCGTGCCGGCACCGGGCGCCTTCGCCAGGATCTTGTCCATCAGCGCCGACGGCATCGGCTCCATCACGGTCGTCGCGACGACCACGGCCGCGGCAGCGAGATCGAAGCTGTCGTCCTCGGCGACGCCGAGCTGCTGGAGCTCCCAGTGCTCCTTGTCGTCGAGAGGGCGAAGCGCGCGTTCGGCGAGGAGCTCTGCGGCGCGCGGATGCAACGGATCGCCTTTCACGACTCTTCCCCTTGTACGCCCAAAAGCGCCGCGCGGATCGACATGAGTCCGCGCCGGGCGTGGGCTTTGACGGTGCCGAGCGGCATGCCCGTCTGTTGAGCGATTTCGCCGTGCGACAGGCCGTGGCACGTCGAGAGAACGAGCACTTGGCGCTGTTCGGGGCGGAGCTGGTCGAGCGCGTGCGCCGCCTTCGCGGCATCGGCGGATGCGGCGGGCGAGGTGCCGTCGGCGGCGAGCTCTTCGAGCACGACCTCGCCGACCTGCGCCGAATCACCGGGGCGGCGCCGGCGGGTCCGGCGGCGATCGATCAACCGGCGGCGCGCGATCATCGCGATGAACGTGACCTCGCTGCCGCGCTCGGGGTCGTAGCGGCCGGCGCTCTTCCATAGATCGAGGAAGATCTCCTGGACCGCGTCCTCGGCGTCGGCCGGTTCGAACCGACGGGCGATCGACCACACGAGGTTCGCGTAGCGCGACAGCACCTCGCGGACCGCAGCCGCATCACCGGCCGCCACGCGCGCGAGCAGCGTCGGCACCGCGAGTGGGCGTCCTTCGATCACCATCCGCACCGAAGCTAACACCTACTGCGTACACGTCGCGAGCAGCCCGCTGGCAGGACCGTTATCCACGCAGATCAACACGCCTAGCGGATTCGTGCTGGCGCCGGTCTTTCCGCCGATCGCGAATGCGGTAGCGATGGCGTTCGCACCGAGCGTGACGCTCGGGACGATCAGCGCATCGGTCGCTTGCCCCGCGAGGCGCGCGGCGACCGGAGAGGTCACGGGCATCGTCTCGACGAAGCCGGCAGCATCGAGCGGCGCGTGGACCGCGATATTGCCGAACGCGACGTTCGAGAACACCTTCGCGAAGCTGGTGCCGCTGCCGAGGCCGACATCGACGGCGGGAGTACCGGGTGACGCGTGGATGAAGCGCAGCTTCGACTTGCCGGCGGTCACCGCGGTGTCATCGGCGAACACGGCGAGATGGAGCGCCGGGTTGCTCGCGGCCGCGCCGGAGCGATCGAGCACGCCGATCGCGGCGATCGTCGCGGTGAGGTCCGCGTGGATCGGGATGTTCGTCGCATCGGGCACCGCGCCGATCGAACAGCCGGTCGCGGTCGCGTGGATGATCCGCGCGTCGTACGTGCCGACCGGGAGATCGACGTACGCCGTGACCTGCGGATACGCGAGGCCAGCGGTCGCGCCGAGCGTCTTCAGCAGCGACTTCGAGAATGCGCCCGTGCCCCCCGGCGCGAGGCAGACATCGACCGCGGGCGTATCGGGGGAGAGATGCGCGACGCGGACGTGCGCGCGCTCCGGCTTGCCGCCGACGATCTGACATTGCGAGAGCAGTGCATTCGGCGCGGCGTTATCGACGCAGAGCAACACGCGCAGCAGGTCGGGCGTGCCGATCGCGATCGCCGTCGCGATCGCACCGGCGGGCAACTCCGCCGGTTTGATCGCGAGCGCATCGACGATCGTGCCGTGCGCGCGTGCGGAGATCTCGGCGCCGCTGATCGGATCGGTCGTGATGTAACCGTTCGTCGTCGCGGCGGCGTTGCCGTACGCGATATCGGTGAACACGCCGGTGAATAGCGCGCCGCCGCCGAGGCCGACATCGACCGGCGGCGTGCCGGGCGATGCGTGGATGAACCGCAGCTTCGCCTTCGCGGTATCGACGGTCGTGTCGTCGATGTACGGCTTCAGCGCGAACGGCGTCGTCGACCCGAACGCGACGAGTCCTTCCGCCGCGATCGTCGCGGAGGTCTCGGGAGGCAACACCGGCAGATCGGTGAAGTCCGGCAAGCCGCCGAGCGCGGTATCGCAATTCGCAGCGCCGGGGGCGACGAGGCGAACGTCGTATTGATCCGAGGCCAGGTCGAAGTACTTCGTGACGTTGCCGAACGCGAGTCCGGTCAGGTGGCCGTTCTGCGTCAGGATCGGTCCGGTGAACTGCGCGGAGCCGTGCGGCGCGACGCAGAAGTCGACCGCCGGTGCATCCGGCGAGACGTGCGCGACGCGGATGTGCGCCGTTCCCGTCGCCGGTGATTCGACCGAGCTACAACCCGCGGCACAAGCAAACAAGACCGTCGTGATGCGTGAGTTCATCGAGCGTTGCCTCCTGCCAGAGGTCTTCGCCGGGCGCTCGATTTTGGATGCAGCGACCTAGGTGTCTGAAACTAGGTCGAGTAAGCCGCCGCTGGTGAGCGCGAGATACGCCACGGCGACCACGGCGAGCGCGCACAGGGCCACGTGGAGGACCGCGCGCCGCTTCCACGCGCGATCGTGCACGCGCAACTGATCGAGCGCCGCACCGGAGAGCCACGCGGCGGCGATGCCGGCGATCGCGATCCGCAGCACCGCGGGCGCGATCGCTTGATGCGCGGTGAACGAGAAGGTCACGAGCACGAGCGCGATCGGACCGAAGAACCAGAGCTCGACCGGGGGAACGAGCGAAGGTCGCCGCGCGCCGCCGCGCAGCGAAGCCTCGACGAGCGATCCGATCAACAGCGCGAACGCGAGCAACATCGCCAGCCACGCCGCGGTCGCGAGGCGCGCGCGAGACACACCGCGGGCGAGCGCAGCGCGTAGATCGTCGCGAACCGCTGCATCCTCGGGCGTCGTCGCGGGTAACGCAGCGACGAGCACATCCGCACGATTCCAATCGCGCGCATCGATCGCGGCGCCGGCACGGCCCGACGCTGCACGCCTCGCTTCGGCGGTCGCGGGCCACGTCGCGAGCAAGCGCGCGTATCTCGCATCGGCAGCGCTGAATCGGCCGGCGCGCCGCAGCCAGTCGGCGAGCCACAGCTCCGCTTCCGCGGCGCCACTCCACGCCCCGGTCGCGAGCGCATCGCCGCGCCGCTCGACTTCGTCGGGAGACAACCGGTCTGCCTCGGCGACGAGGCGCGCGAAGTCCTGGGCCTCGCGGGCGTGACCGCCGGCGAGCTCCTCGCGCAAGTGTTTCGCGTGCTGCTCGGCCGCGACCGCGACGCTCGCATCCGGATCCTCGCGAACCAGGCGATCGTAGAGCGCGAGCGCGCGCGCCGGATCGAGCAGCGTGTCTTCGCACGCGCGCGCGGCCTCGTACAGCGCCGGCGCATCGGCCGCACCGTGCTCGACCGCGCTGACCTTCGCCTCGACCGTGCTCCGATCGTCCGCGGCAGCGACCGCAACCACGACGAGCAGCGCGAGTGCGCTACTCGTGATCGCTGCCCGAGCCCTCACCACGGTGGATGCCGAGCGCGCGCAGCTTCTTGTGCAGGTTCGTGCGCTCGATCCCGAGCGCCTGCGCGGTGCGCGAGATGTTCCAGTCGAACTCGGCGAGCCGGATCCGGATGAACTCGGACTCGACCTCTTCGCGGAACTCGCGCAGCGACTTGCCGGCGTAGCGGCCGAGATCGATCGCGTTGATCGGTCCCGAGTTGCCGCGCTGGGTCGCGCTGCGCGGACCGCCGAGATACGGCGGCAGGTCCTTATCGCGGATCACTTCGTCGCTCATGATCACGAGCCGCTCGACGACATTGCGCAGCTCGCGCACGTTGCCGGGCCACTCGTACTGCTTGAGCCGCTCGAGCACCGGATCGTCGACTGGCTTGTAGCCGAGGCCGTTCTCGTCGCAGCACTCGCGGATGAACGACTCGACGAGCAGCGGGATGTCGTCGGGCCGCTCCTTCAGATCGGGCGAGCGGATCGGCACGACGTTCAACCGGAAGTAGAGGTCTTCGCGGAACGTGCCGGCCTTGACCATCTCTTCGAGGTCGCGGTTCGTCGCGGCGACGACGCGGCAATCGGTGCGCATGCTCTTCTCGCCGCCGACCCGGGTGAACTCGCCGGTCTGGAGCACGCGCAGCACCTTCGCCTGAGCGGGCAGGGCCATGTCGCCGATCTCGTCGAGGAAGATCGTGCCGCCATCGGCGACCTCGAACAGGCCGCGCTTCTTCGCGACCGCGCCGGTGAACGCGCCGCGCTCGTGGCCGAACAGCTCGCTCTCGATCAGCTCCGGCGGGATCGCGGCGCAGTTGACCTTCACGAACGTACCGTTCGAGACGCTCGAGTTGCGGTGGATCGCGCGCGCGATCAATTCCTTGCCGGTGCCGCTCTCGCCGGTGATCAGGATCCGGCTGCGCGTCGGCGCGACCTTCGCGATCTGGCGGCGGAGCTCCATCATCACCGGCGTGGTGCCGAGTAGCTCCCAGCGCGCGTCGACGGCGCGCCGGAGGTCGTGGACCTCGCGCCACATCTTGCGGCGCTCGAGCGCGTTGCGGACGGTGACCATCACGCGGTTGCGATCGAGCGGCTTCTCCATGAAGTCGAACGCGCCGAGGCGCGTCGCCGACACGGCGTCGTCGATCGTGGCGTGACCGGAGATCATGACGACCGGAATCTCCGACGTCTTCGACGCCATCCCGTCTTCGCCGCGGCTCTTCAACGAGCGCAACAGCTCGAGCCCGTTGTCCTCGCCGAGCTTGACGTCGAGGATGATCACGTCGATCGGATGCTGTGCGAGCACGCCATCCGCCTCGACGATCGAGCCGGCCTCGTGCACGACGTGCCCTTCGCCCTCGAGCACCATCCGCAGCGTGCGGCGGATGTTCTTCTCGTCGTCGACGATCAGGACGGGCTCGTTGCTGCCAGTAACTTCCTCGCTCACGAATCCTCCTCGTCCTCGGCCTCGAGCTGGGCTCGCCGCTTCATGTTCCACCAGAACACGATCGCGAGCAGCACGATTCCAGCGCCGATGAATACAGGGCGCCGGTCGACATCGGGTTGGGTATCCGGCCGGATCACCATCGGCGGCAGCGGCGTGCGCGGGCCCTCCGACAGCGTCGGCCCACTGTGGAACGGCTCGTCGCGCTCGGGGGCGGCCGTGCCGGCGGGTGCGAGCGCGATCTTGACCCGCGGTTCTGCCCCGGGATTCAACGTCGCGAGCGCGGCCTTGCACGCGGCGAGTGCTGCCGGATCGGCGTCGTCGCGCGCGAGGCACTCGCCGGTGACCTGGATCAATTGATCCGCCGTCGCGACGATCAGCATCCGCGAGGTGCTCGTGATGTGGTTCGTCGCGTCGTGAAACGCGAGCGAGGCCTCGACCTGGTTGTCGTCGGCCTTCTCCTGCCAACCCTGCTCCTGGATCACCGAGCCGGTCAGCTGCGCGCGCTGCGACGCGCCGTGAAACGTGTCGACCTCGGCGCGCACCGCGGCCGGATCGTTGGCGACCTTCATCGCGACCCGCGTCGCGAACAGCGTCACCCCGAGATCGGTCGCGGGTTTGATCTCCGCCGCGCCGATCGTCGCTTGCGCGTGCGCCGCGAAGTGTCCGATCTCGCCGGTCCGCTTCGCGAGCTCCATCGATTCGCTGCCGGTCCAGCCGGGGGGCGGCGTCAGGACGTCGGCGGACGCGACACCGGCGAGCGCGATCAGGATCACGAGCGACTTCACGAGCTACCTCCGAACCACTTCGTACATGCGGCCTCGCACACCTTCGGCTCGCGCGGATTCCATACGCACGCGAGCGCATGAACGTCGCCGGTCTTCGCGAGCTCGACGCGGAGCACTCCGTGATAGCCGCGCTGGGCTTCGAACCCGAGCGCGAGCGTGCCACGCTCTCCGGCGACGGGCTTCTGGACATCGTGCAGCTTCGCACCCGCGAGCTCGGTCGCGAGTGCGGCGAGCAGTTGATCCGCCGCTGCATCGATCGGCCCGGCCGCGCCGTGGAGATCGAGCGCGAGTGCGTAGCAGCCGCGCGCCGGATCGCTCCACGCCGCGCTCGAGGTCACGGTGATCGCGGTCTTCGGATCGGCCGCCGCCGTCGCCGCGGCTTTTGCGAGCGCAGGATCCACGGCCCAGCCCTTCGGCGCCGCGACCGGCCCGGCCAGCGCAGGTCCTGCGACCAGCGCCGTTGCGATCATCACCCGTAGCTGAGCCATACCTTCTGGCCGTCCTCGATGCCGAGGCGGCGGCGAGCATCTTCGGAGAGGCCGACGACGCCGGCCTCGAGCGCGGTCACGCGCGTGCCGATCGCGCGGAACCCCGCGCCGGCGAGCTCGCACCCGAGGATCGCCCAGCGCTTGCCCTCCGGCTCGTGCGCGCGGACGACCGCTTCCTTCGCATCGCGGACGATCGAGATGTCGTTCGTCGTCGCGATGAAGTGCGGACCGCCGTCGAACGGGTCGATCTGCTCGGCGTAGTCGAAGCCGATCCGGCGGAGCATCTTCTCCACGCCCTTGGTCTCCTCGCCGACCTGGCCGATGATCGCGCGGACGTCCTCGGGCAACAGCTCGGTATGGATCGGATCGTCGGGGAACAACGCGTGGATGAACTCCTTGTTGTCCTTCGACAGCCGATCTGCCTCTTGATACGTGAGCCCGGTGAAGTGGCGGCCGAGCGCCTCCCACAGCTTCGAGGTGCCGTCGGTCTCGAGTGGCGGCAGCAGCTCCGACAGCACCTGATCGCGGAACAGCTCGCGATGCATGCGCATGAACAGGAACCGCACGTACGACAGCGCCTTGCCGAGCGCATCGGTGTTGCGCCGGTACTCGGGCAACAGGATGAGGCCGCCGATCTCGGTCGGGCCGTTGTAGTTGTAGCCGATGCGCAGCGTCTGATGGACGAGGTAGCGATCGAGCGTGACCGAGTAGCGCTCGTCGCGCTCGACCCGGAAGAAGATGTGCGGCGCGCGCTTCGTCCCGTGCTGCGCGTAGATCATCGACGTGCCGATGATCCGGTGCTGCGCGAGGTCCTCGAGCACGAACAGGAACTCGCGCTCGACCACCGCGAGCTCGCCCGTGAACGAGCGCTCCGAGCGGTCGAGGAGGCCCTCGATGCTCTTGCGATCCGCGGGCAGATTGACGGTGTCGAGGTGCTCGGCGACGGCCAAGACCTGGTCGACATCCTTACGATAGGATTGACGAATCCGAAACATGCGAGCTCGTTTCGTCGCCACCCTACCATTGATCGCCGCGGCTTGCGGTGACAACGCCGCGCCCGCCGCGGCTGCGACCGCCGGTAGCCGGCTCGCGCTGTACGGCTACACGTTCGACGACGGTGGCGAGCAGGTCTATCCGTACGAGTGGTTCGACTCGGCGCGCCACGAGCCATGCACTCGCCAGCAATGGTCTGACGGTGCGACTTACTGCACCCCGTTCGCGACCGCCGTCGTCTACAGCGATGCCGGGTGCAGCCAGGAGGTCGCGCGGATCTCGCCGGGTGCGGTGGCCGGCTACGCGTACACGACGTTCGCGACGAGCGGTGGTGCGCTGATCTCGCGCCTCCGCGAGCTCGGCGATCCGGTCGCGGTTGGCGACTTCTACTACTCGAGCGAAGCCGGCAGCTGCACGCCGCACGCGATCAGCGATGGCGCGACGTTTCGAACGATCACCGATCGCGCGCACGCGGCGACGGACTTCGTCCGGATCCGCCGGCTGACGGATCCCAGTAGCGACCGATTCGTCGCGCTTCGCGATCGCGGCGACGACGGAATGATCGTCACGATCGGGTTCCACGACGCGAAGCTCGGGCTCGATTGCTCGCCGGCCGGATTCGCGAATGCAGACCGCGCTTCGTGTACGCCGCTCGATCCCGCGCCGGCGTCGTACTTCAACGACGCGACCTGCGAGACCCCGACGGTGTCTGCCGCGTTTGCAGCCAACAGCGCGATCGAGTCCGTCGCGGGCGCGTGTCCGCGTTACTTCGCGATCACCGAGCGACAGACGACCGTCCTCTACGACGGCACGCCCGATCATTGCGTCGCGGCGACGCCGGGTGGCACGTACTACGAGGCCGGACCCGAGCTAGACCTCGGTACGGTTCCGCGCAGCGCCGCCGCGACCACCGCGCGCTACGCGCCGATCGCGCTCGGCGATCCGACGCTCCACGTGGTCGACGCGTACGTCCACGACAACCGGCTCGGCGTCGACTGCGAGCCATCGCAAGGCGGTTCGTGCATTCCGGCGAACGCGGGCTCGATCGTGTCGCTGTTCAGCGACGCCGGATGCACGCAACCGATCCAGCTCGCATCGGTGCCACCGGATTGCGGCATCCACGCGACGTTCGTCGCCGGCGATCTCGAGCTGTTCGCGATCGGCGCGCTGTTTGCCGGCACGGCTTACACGATCAGCACGGCGGACATCTGCGCGCCGGCGTTGCCGGTACCGAACCGCGAGCTCCACGAGCTCGGCGCGCGGATCGCGGCGAACGACCTCGGCAGCGTCAGCTTCGGCGTGCTGCCTTGATCCCGCGATCGCGGAAGTAGCCCTCGAGTGCCTCCGGCGCGATCCGCTGCGCCGGCAACGCGAGCGCGACGTAGCCATCGGGCCGGACGAGGTAGGCCGCATCGCGCGCGAGTCCGGCGCGCTCGGCCGCGTCGTCGAACGCGAACACGTGGAGCGGCAGATGCAACGCGGCGCACGCCGCGCGCGCCGAATCGGGTGCATCGCCGTAGATGTGGACCTGCCATGCGAGCGAGCGCAGCGCGTCGAAGTTGCTGCCGGCCCAAGGCAAGCGATCGCCGCCGCGGAGCTTGCCCGCGTGGCCTGTCGACAACGGCGACTCGCGATAGCGGATCTCGAGCTGCGAGATCGTGCGATATGCGAGCTCGCGTACTGCACCGATCCGGAACAGCCGGCCGATCAGGCTCGGTATCCGCCCGCGTGCGAGGTGCGCGATCCGCGACTCGTTCGTGACGACTTCGAACGCGCGATCCGTCGTCGCGACCAGCCGGCGTGCGAACGGCATCCGCTCCGGCTCGTACGAATCGAGCACCCGCTCGTCGCTGCCTTGGACGACCGCCGCGAGCTTCCACGCGAGGTTGATCGCATCGCCGATGCCGGTGTTCATCCCCTGCGCGCCGACCGGGCTGTGGATGTGCGCGGCATCGCCGCACAGGAACAACGGGCCCGAGCGGAACCGCGCCGCGACGCGATGATGGACGCGATATGTCGAGAACCACTTCACCTCGTCGACGGTGATCTTCAGCTCCGCGAGGATCGCCTGATCGACATCCTTCCAGGTCAAGTCATCGCCTTCGCGCTGTACCGTGCCGATCAGCCGCACGTGATCGCCGCCGAGCGGGAACACGCCCACGAAGTCGTTCGGCTGGATCGCGACATGGAGCTCGCCGTTGGCGACCGGGCCGTGGACCGCGGCATCGGCGACGTAGAACAAGTGCGAGTACGTCCCGCCCGGAAACTCGATGCCGAGCGCGTGACGGACGACCGAGTGTGCGCCATCGCAACCGACGATGAAGCGCAGCTCGACCCGCTCGATCGTTCCATCGGGATGGCGCAGCACCGCCGCGGGAACCGAGCTGTCGATCTCGGCGACTTCGACGCCGTGCTCGATCTGGATCCCGAGCTCGGCGAGCCGCGCAGCGAGCAGCTTCTCGTGCTCGTCTTGCGGATACATCAGCACGTACGGGTAGGGCGACAGCTCGGTGCCGGCTCGCAGATCGATCTGGCCGCGCTTCTCGCCCTTCGTCCACAGGTTGACGTGGTCGACCTTCACGCCGGCGGCGACGAGCGCATCGGCGAGCCCGATCTGGCGATAGAGCTCGAGCGTGCGGGCTTGAACCCCGACCGCGCGCGAGGTCGTGCCCCCACGCGGCGCCTTATCGACGATCCGCGCACGAACCCCGAGCTTCGCGAGCCACAGCGCGAGCACGAGCCCCGTCGGACCCGCGCCGACGATCAGGATCTCTTCGGTCACGGAAGAACGTTAGCAAGCGCCGAGCCCCACGCGAACGGATCGGGCGTCGCATCGCGGATCCACGTCGCGAGGCCATCCGGAAGCCGCGCGAGCGCGAGCTCCCAGCTCTGGATGATCCGGATGCGCCGCTTGTGGCTCTCCGCCCGCGCCGCGTTCTCGGTATCGATCCAATCGAGGATGACCGGGAGCGCCTCGACCGTCGCCTTCTTGATGTCGTGCATCAACAGCACGTTGCGGCCGGTCATCGCGCCGACCTGCTTCTCGACGTAGTCGATCGCCTTCTGCGTGTTGTTGTGCTTCCACTCCTGCGGATCGAGATCCCAGTGGAAGTGGGTGAGGTGGCGCTGCTCGAGCATCTGATCGACGCGCTCGCAGCGGACGCCGTACGGTGTGCGGAACCACACCGTGGTCCAGCCCTGCGCGGCCTTCTCGATCGCCGCCTTGCCGTCGTCGATCTCGCGCGCGGCGCGGTCGTCGTCCTTCAGCCGGCACAGATCCTGGTGGGTCATCGTGTGGTTGCCGATGATGTGACCCTCGCGGAGGATCCGGTCGATGATCGGCGCGGCCTTCGGGTTCTGCGCCATCTCGCCGACCATGAAGAACGTCGCGTGGATGTGGTGCTTCGCGAGCGCGTCGAGCACCGCCGGCGTGGTCTTCGGGTTCGGGCCGTCGTCGAACGTGAACAGCAGCTCCGGATCGCCGGACTCGGTCGGGCCCGCGGCCGGCGAGGGCCAACCCTTGTGGTGCTTCTTCACGGGCTTGCCGTCCGCATCGACAGCAAACTCAACTTTCTTCTTGTGATGAGGCTTCGCCGTGGCGGTAGTCGCGACCGCCAGGACTGCTACAGCGACGAGAAGCTTCACGTCTAGTCATTAACACGCGCGGCGCCCGTGGCATGCTTTTCGACATGCTCGAGAAGCTGCTCGACAAGGAACCGCCGCGCGTTCGGCTCGCGAACGTCCCGACCCGAGGTCACTGGTTGCGCTACGCGGTCGAAGGGACCCGGTTCTGGCTCAAGCGCGACGACCAGACCGGCAGCGAGCTGATGGGCAACAAGGTCCGCAAGCTCGAGTACCTCCTCGCCGAGGCCCGCGCTCAAAACGCCACGCACGTGATCACGTGCGGCGGAGAGCAGTCGAACCACGCGCGCGCGACCGCGATGGCCGCGGCGCAGCTCGGGATGAAGAGCCACCTCATCCTGCGCACCGACGATCCGACGAAGCCGCCGCCGCCGACCGGCAACATCCTGCTCGACCGCCTGGTCGGTGCGGAGCTCGAATGGATCTCGCGGCCGGCGTGGCGCGAGCGAACGAAGCTGCTCCAGGCCGCGTCGGAGCGGATCCGCTTCGCGGGCGGCGTGCCGTACATCGTGCCCGAGGGCGGCTCGAACGCGCTCGGCAGCTGGGGCTACATCCGCGCGATGCTCGAGCTCGTCGAGGATCTCGAGGGCATCGCCGCGCCCGATCATCCGGTCACGATCGTCTACGCGTGCGGCTCGGGCGGTACGGGTGCCGGGCTCGTGCTCGCGCACAAGCTGTTGAACCTCCAGGCGCGCGGGATCCGGCTCGCCGCGGTCAACGTGTGCGACGACCGCGCTTATTTCCTCGATGCGATCGGCCGGATCTGCGCGGAGGCCGACGAGCGCTGGCACCTCGGCGCGAAGATCACCGCGGACGACATCGATATCGTCGACGGCCACGTCGGCGCGGGCTACGCGAAGAGCCGGCCCGACGAGCTCGCGACGATCCGCGATGTCTGCCGCAGCGATGGCGTCGTGCTCGATCCGGTCTACACCGGCAAGGCGTTCCACGGTGTCGTCCAGGAGCTCCGCCGCGATCCGAAGCGGTTCGGCGAAGCAGTGGCGTTCATCCACACCGGCGGCATCTACGGATTGTTTGCCTCGCCAGAGACCATCGTCCCGGTGCTATAGAAGTCGCATGCGGCTCGCGACCGTTTGTGCGTTGATCGGGATGGCGACCGGGTCGGCTCGTGCCGAGGGCGAGAAGTCGGAGCAGACCGCGATGATCCTGTCGGGCGTTGGCACCGGCGTGTCGTCGGCGCTGATCTTCGCGGCATTTCTCGACGAGAACGCGGATCAGCCGTTCAACAAGCCGCTGATGTACACCGGGCTCGCGACCGCGGCGATCACGCCGTCGTTGGGCCAGTTCTACGCGGGTGAATACATCACGATCGGCATGGCAGCGCGGGTCGTCGGCGCGGGCATCGCGACCTACGGGCTCACGCACTACACGAAGACTGGTACGTGCGACAACGCGACGATGTCGGGCTCGATGTGCAAGACGCTCGACTCGGGCGCGTACCCATTGCTCGGGCTCGCGGCGATCGCGTTCGTCGGTGGCATGGCCTACGACGTCGGCGATGCAGCGCCTGCCGTGAAGCGGTGGAACGAGCATCACGGCTTCGCGATCACACCGACCGTCGTGCCGGCAACGACGGGTCCGGCCCCCGGCCTGTCGCTTGCCGGTCAGTTCTAGACCTCAGGGCAGCGTCGGCGGCGTGATGTAGTCCTTGGGCAGGTCGCCGGTGAGCGCGCCGAGCCACGCGATGATCGAGTTGATGTCGTCGTCGCTGAGATCCTCGGCGAGCTGGTATTGCGCCATCATCTTCACTGCCTCGGGCAGCGTCTTCGCCGAGCCGTCGTGGAAATACGGTGCGGTCTTGGCCACGTTGCGCAGGCTCGGGACCTTGAACAGCATCGCGTCGGACGGCGCCTTGGTGACGTTGATGCGGCCCTGATCGGTTTGATTCGGCCACGCGCGCTGCACGCCGACCTTCTGGAACATCGATCCACCGACCAGCTCACCGGTGTGGCAGGTCATGCAGCCGATATCCGTGAACACCTTGAAGCCCGCGGCCTCTTCGGAAGTCAGCGCGGTGTGATCACCAGCGAGGTAGCGGTCCCACCGCGACGGCGTCACGAGCTTGCGTTCGAATGCGCCGATCGCGCTGCCGACGTGCTCGTACGTGAGCGGCTTCGCGTCGCCGGGGAACGCCGCGCTGAACGCCGCCACGTAGCCGGGGATCGCGGCGAGGCGTGCGACCACCGCATCGCCCGAGGGCATCGCCATCTCGACGGGGTTGAGGATCGGCCCCTTCGCCTGCTCTTCGACGTTGAGCGCGCGACCATCCCAGAAATCGGTGAAGTGGCCCGCCGCGTTGTACACGGTGGGCGAGTTGCGCTTGCCGAGCTGGCCTTTCTCGCCGGTCGACGTCGCGTGCCCGTCGACGCCGTACGCGTCGAGCGCATGACAGCTGTTGCACGACAGGTCCTGATCGCGGGAGAGGCGCTTGTCGAAGTACAGCATCCGACCGAGATCCTCGAGACCCTTCGAGCTTCCCGACGCGGCGAAATCGGTGCGCAGCTGCTTGAACCGGCGCAACAGGCGCGGGTTGACTTCCTCGGCGTGGCCCTCGCGGTGCGCGGCGCTCGACGTCCGGGCTTGGACCGCGGCGGCGGGTGCAGGCGTGGGCGCGGCTGCTACGGGTGGTTCACCGGAAGGTGCGCTGTTCGAGGAGCACGCGGCGAAGAGAATGGGAAACAGGATGAGTTGGCGCATGGATCTCCGGGTTCAAGCGAGCGAGATGGTTTGGAGAGGAATCGACCGCGTCCTTCGCCGAGTCGACCAGGTAAAGCGAAACGTCGTACCGATGCCGGAGCTCGACGCGATGGCGACGCGACCGCCGGTCGACTCGCACGCGCTGAGCAGTGCTGCCATGCCGACGCCACGCCCCGAGGTCTCGGTGACGTTGTCGCGGGTCGAGAAGCCGTCCTTGAACAGGGCGCGCTCGAGATCCGCGCGGGTCTCGGCCGGGAGGCCGCGCTCGCGAGCGAGCTCTGCGACGCGCTCCCACGCGATGCCACGGCCGTCGTCGCTGATCTCGATCGCGATCGTCGCGAAGTCCTCTTGCCGCACGCTCAAGGTCAGCGTTCCGGCGGCGGTCTTGCCGGCAGCGAGGCGCTCGTCGGCGTCTTCGATCCCGTGATCGATCGCGTTACGGATCGCATGGCCGAGGGTGCTCCACAGCGGCGCCCACGAGCTCGGCAACCGAAGATCGGGGTCCGCTTCGACGCGGACCTCGAGTGAAGACCGGCACAAGCGGAGCGCGGTCGCGCGAGCTTGCTCGGCGAGTTGCTCGAGACGATCGGCCGCTCGGTCGTGGCGCCAGCTCGTGACCATCCGGGCCAGCTCGCCGTGGGGCGCACCGCCCTCGATCGCTGCCTCGAGTCGCTCGACCTCGCGGTCGAACAGCTCGATGCGGCCGACGGCGGCGTGAAGCATCGGCGCGATGTGGCCCGCCAGAAACCGCCAGCGCTCGCCGATCGCGGCGTGGTGCTTCGCGACCAGCGTGGTCTCCGCCGCCGCGTACGCCGACTCGAGGGCGTGGCACTCCGCGGCGACAGACGTGAGCTCGAGCATCCCGCTCAGCCCCTTGAGGGTATGGACGGCGCGTAGGTACGTCGCCGGATCAGCGACGCTGGCGTCGATCTCTGCGATCAGCCGCGACGCTTCTTCGGACCAGGTGAGCGCGGCCCGGCGATCTCGAATCAGTCTCGACGTCAGGGATGCGATCTCGCGCTGGTCTCGCTCCGCGCGTTGGCGCTCGACCTCCGCGGTCACATCGGTGATCACGACGAGGATGCGGGTCGCGCCGTTGGTCGCTTCGAACAGCTTGTACGCCCAGTCGAGCTCGCGACCTCCGACGGAGAACCGCGTCGGCAGCTGAGCGACCGAGACCTCGCGCGGCATGATGTCGTCGACGACCATCGACCACATCGCTTGCCAATCGAAGCGCTCGGGTGCGAATCCGGCAACCAGCTCGGCGATGCCGTGCGGGACCGGGCCGAGCCAGCGCTCTACCGCGGCCGAACGTTCATTCGCGATGGTTCCGTCGAGGTCGACGACCAGGAGGCCCTGATCGACCTGATCGAACACGAGTCTCATTTCGGCGTTGCGCGCGTCGAGGGCCGCGGTGCGCTCGGCGACGAGCTTCTCCAAGCGCTGCTGTTCCTCGCGCGCCATCTCGCGCACGCGATCGATCAGGCCCTTGATCTGCGTGAGCATCGCGTTGAACGCCGATGCCATGATCCCGATCTCGTCGCGACGAGCGTCATCGACGGGCTGTTGGCTGAGATCGCCGCCGGCGACCGCAGTCGCGACGTTCGCGATCGCGCGCAGTCTCCGTGCGACACCACGCACGATCAGCCACACGACCAGGATCGAAACGATCAGCGCGAAGCCACCGGTCGCGACCGCCGTGAGGGTCAGCGTGCGCCGTGCCGCCGCGATGCGCGAGGTTGCGAGCTCGAGCACGAGCGTGCCGCGCGGCCCCTCGAGCGACGTCACGGGCGTGATCGCGATCAGCCGAGCCCCGACATTGTACGTGCCGGCGGGCGTCGACGCGCCGACCGCCGGGGAAGCGGTGCCGTGGCTGAACAGCGGAGCGCCGTCGTCGCCGTAGAGCATCACGCTCGCGATATCGGTATCGCTGGCGATCGAGCTCAGCACCTCGCGTGCGGTCTCGCGATCCGAGAACGCGACTGCCGATGACGCCTGCTTCGCGACGAGCTGCGAGTAGGTGGCTGCCTTGCGATGTAGGTTGTCCGTGATCTCGCGGATCTGATTCGACGTGAAGTAGATCGCGAGCGCACCCACGACCGCCACCATCGACAACACGATGAGACCGATCAGTCGCTGACCGATCGTTAATGGCCTTCGCATCTTCATGCCTCGAGGACCAGTTCGGCCACCCGAGACGTCTGTTCACGTTCATGAGGAGGTTTGCTCCCCAGACGTAACCGAGCGCGTTATTTTTGCGCGGCGCCGCTAATTTTGCGCGACGAGCTCGTCGAGCTGCGCCGTCAGCTGGCTCGGCGAGATCGCGCCGATCCGCGGCTGGCCGACGCGATGGCCGGTCTTGTCGAACACGAACGTCGTCGGCAGGTTCTGCGGATACGCGAATCCGGTGTTGAGATCGCTCGTGTTGCGAACCACCGGATAGGTCATCGCGTAGTCCGACTGGAAGTTCAGCAGCTGCGAGTCATCCGGGTTGTCGGCCATCACGCCGAGGATCACGACGCCCTTGCCCTTGTATTGATCGTAGATCTTCGACAGATCCGGGATTTCCTTCTGGCACGGGTGGCACCACGTCGCCCAGAAGTTGACGACGACGACCTTGCCGAGCAGCGTGTCGGCCGTATACGCGTGGCCCGTCGTGTCGATGTACTTCACGTCCGGCAGACAGTCATCGATGCCGGTCGACGACCGCGCGCACGCTTTCGCCTGCTTCGCGCCGATCGTGATCTTGTTCGAGCCTCCCGACAGGTGAACGAACAGGAACACGAGGATGCCGACCGTTCCGGCCAGCAGGACTCCGATCAACGCTTTCGTACTCATCAGCGAAACCTCAGGAGAGATGACTCTAGATCATCCGGGGGGACAAAGCCGAGCAACTCGAGACAGGTCGCGGTGACGCTCGCGATCCCAGCACCTTGCGCGCGCGCTGGGTCGATTTCGTAGCGGTCGCCGCGCATCGGGTCGTGGATGAAGAATGGCACGGGGGACAGCGTGTGGCTGGTCTTCGCGATCGGCTGACCGTGTGGGTCGCGCACGACCTTCCCCTTCTTGTCGCGCTGGAACATCTCGTCCGCGTTGCCGTGGTCCGCCGTAACTATCAGGATTCCCTCGAGCTCTTCGACCACCTTCGCGAGGCGTGCGAGCTGGAGGTCGACTGTCTCGACCGCGACGACGGTCGCGTCGAACGACCCGGTGTGGCCCACCATGTCGCCGTTCGCGTAGTTCACGCGTGCGAACTTGTGTTTCTTTGTACGCAGCTCGGCGATCAGCCGGTCCGTGATCTCGGCCGCCTTCATCCACGGGCGCTGATCGAACGGGACTCGGTCCGAAGGGATCTCGACGTACGTCTCGGTGTGGTTGTCGAACATCCCGCTGCGGTTGCCGTTCCAGAAGTACGTCACGTGACCGTACTTCTGGGTCTCGGAGATCGCGAGCTGCGAGACGTGCGCGGCGGCGAGGATCTCGCCCATCGGTCGCTCGATCTCCGGGGGCGACACCAGGTAGTGCTGCGGGATGTGGAGGTCGCCGTCGTACTCCATCATCCCGGCGTAGAACACGTCGGGGTGGCGGACGCGATCGAACTTGTCGAACTTGTCGTCGTCGAACGCCTTCGAAATCTCGATCGCGCGGTCGCCGCGGAAGTTGAACATCACGCACGCGTCGCCGTCCTGCATCGGCGCCTTCGGCTCGACGACGAACGCCGGGAGATCCTGATCGGTCACGCCGGGGTTCTCGCCGCGCAGCGTCTCGACGGCCTGCGTGGTCGAGGCGAACGGCCGCGCATCCGCGAGCACGTGGGTGTGCCAGCCGCGCTCCACCATCGCCCAATCCGCTTCGTAGCGGTCCATCGTGATCTGCATGCGGCCACCGCCCGAGACGATCCGGGCATCGACACCGGATTCCCGGAGCTGGCCGAGATACCGCTCCATCCGGTCGACATATTCCAGCGCCGACGTCGGCGAGACGTCCCGGCCGTCGAGCAGCGCGTGGAGGTACAGCTTCTTGCAGCCGGCCTTCGCGGCCGCCGCGAGCATCGCCTCGAGGTGATCGAGGTGCGAGTGGACGTTGCCGTCGGAGGTCAGGCCGAGGAAGTGAACCGCGCCACCCCTCGCGCCGCGCGCGACGACCTGCTTCCAAGCCGCGCCCTCGAACAGGGCGCCGGACTTGATCGCGCGACCGACGAGCACCGCGCCTTGCGCGTAGACCTTGCCCGCCCCGAGCGCGTTGTGGCCGACCTCGCTGTTGCCCATGTCGTCGTCGCTCGGCAGGCCGACCGCCTTACCATGCGCGCGGAGCTCGGCGCGCACGCCGGGAACCCACAGGCGATCCATCGTCGGCGTCGCCGCGATCGCGACCGCATCGGCTTCATCCCCAGCGCCGCGCCCGATCCCGTCCATGACGACGAGGACGACGGGACCTTTGGGCAAGTGACGGGGGTGCGGCCGGAGCATGCCGCACCTTACTTGATCTAGAAGCGATAGCCGAACGAGGTGCCGAACCAGGAAATCACCGTCTTGTCCTGACCGGTCACGACGAAGAGCGGCGTGTAGCCCGCGCGGAACACGAACCCGCCCTTCGGATCCGAATAGCGGTAGCCGATGTTCGCGGCAGGCACCGCGGTGATGCCGGTGAAGCTCGCCGTGTCCTGGAACGTCGACGCGTGGCCCGACATGTACATCATGTTGAGGCCAGCGCCGACCTCGAGCGAGTTGGACCCGCTGCGAATGCCGGTGTACTCCGCCATGATCGGCACCGTCGCCCAGCTCGCCGTCGCCGAGTCGGTCGTCATGCCGTTGGTCGCGACCGCGCTGACGCTGATGTAACTGAAGCCGATCCGGACCGCGAGATCGGGGTTGAGGAACCGCTCGTAGTTCAGGCTGTAGAGCAGGCTCGTGCCACCGAGCTCGAGGTAGATGTCGTTCTGTTTGTCGGCGGGCTGAGCCTGCGCGCTGAGCGACAGTGGCGCCGGCTGCATCATCGCGGGTGCGCCGACGGGTTGCTGTAGCGGTTGTGGTGCGGGCGCGGGTTCAGCTGCAGGCGCCGGCTCTGGAGCAGGAGCGTCTTGAGCGAGAGCTGGAGCAGCGAGGAGGCAAACGAAGGCTAGCGGTTTAAGCATGTCGCCCGCTTCAGCAAGCGAGATGCCGACAGCCAACCGCTGATTCTCGGAATAGATCGCTCTCGATCGAGAACGCTCGTTAACGACGACGTGTGATTTGCCAGTTAGTGCCGAGTCACCATCGCGCCGGTCCACCACTCGTAGTCGCGGCCGAGCTTGTCGTCGGTCGGGAAGAACACGAGGTAGCTCATCGCGTCGTACGGCAGGAAGCTCGGCCGACCGCCGAGGTCGTGACCGATCTGGTGAACCGCGCGCCACGTGCCGGTGTTGAAGTACACGGCGGCGCGATCGCCGATCCGGCCGAGCGGCTGCATCGACGGGAAGTGCGAGTGGCCGTTGACGACGTAACGCAGGCCCTTGCGCTTCGCGAGCTCGCTCGCGGCGATCGTCGACATCTTGCCGTCGAAGCCGTGCTGGATGAACCGGTAGAGCTGGGTCATTCGCTCGTCGGAGCCGTGCGCGATCACGCGATTGCGCGATAGCTCGAGCAGCAGGCGCAGCTTCTTGCCGAGGTCGAGCGAGAACGTCTTGTGCTGGGTCTTCAGCCAGCGCGCGACGAAGTCGTTCGCGAGGAACTCGTCGACGGTCTCGCTCCACACCTCGCGGATCGGCTTGAACAGCTCGGGCTTGATCGCGGATTGCTGGCGGACCCACGCGGGTACGGCATAGACGGGCCGGACGTCGTCGATGTCGTCGATCTCGTCGACGCCGGGATGATCGGCGCCGACCATCGCGCGGAGCTTGCGCGGGAACTTGAGGATCAGCTCGGAGCCGATCGCGTCGCCGATCGTCGCATCGCCGTCGGGGCTCGCGTTGATCGCGTCGCCGGAGTTGCCGTGATACGCGAGCACGCCGTGGTCGCGGAACTCGAGCTCCTCGTGGAGCACGAGCTTCGCGAGGCCGAGCGCATCGGCGATCTTTTGCTGCGCCGCGGGCGCGAACCGGAGCAACCGATCGTGATTGCCGGCGACGTAGTGGAACACGAGCTCGCCCGAAGCGATCTTCGCCTTCAGCGCCGCGAAGAAGCCCTTCTCGCGCGCGAGCGTCTCCTCGACGATCTTCTCGACGGTCTTGACGACGCCGAGCTGGGTCTGGCCGTGATACGGGCGATGGCGGCCGTCGAACCACGACGGCGAGCGCACGACGTCGAACAGATCGCCGACGACGCACAGCTCGGCCGGCCGCTTGCCGCGCACGGCGCCGATCCGATCCCAGAACCGCGCGAACTGATCCGCCTTGCTGACCGCGTTGCCGTGCAACGAATCGGTCAGGTGGAGGTCGCTGACGAAGATGAGGAGGGGCCGCTCGATCTAGTTATTGTCGCACACGCGCTTCGTGCGCCTGGAGGACTTTGACCAGCTCCGGGATGAACACGTCCGGATGCTCGCGGTGCATGAAGTGACCGCCCGGGACCTGGATCACCTCGTACGACGCGTCGTAGCAGGTCCGCGCCTTCTCGAACGTGCGCGGCTTGATCGCGTCGTCGTGCTCGCCTGCGAACGACACCGTCGGGACCTTGATGTTGCCGCGCAGCGACTTCGGCGTCGTCAGGACCGGCAGCGACGCGTAGTACGCGGTCGCGGCCTCGGCGACGCCGGGATGCGCGAAGCACTCCTTCACCGCGGCGGTCTCGCTCGCCGGGATGTCCTTCCACGCCGGCGACCACCGCCGCCATAGCTCGTCGACGAGCGCGAACGCGTTGTCGCGGATCTTCGCGCCGGCGCTCTTGCCGCGCAGCGCGAAGAAGTGGCGCAGCTTCCACGCCTGGAGCGGCGACGGTTTGATCGCGCGCGGGTGCGGGACCGCGGCGGTGACGAGCAAGCGCACGCGATACGGATCGAGCGCGGTCGCGCAGTACGCGGCGGTCGCGCCCCAGTCGTGGCCGACCACGATCGCGTTCGGCGCGCCGACAGCTTCGATCAACGCGAGCACGTCGCGGCCGAGCGTCTCCATGTCGTAGGCCGCATCCTTCGGGATCTCCGACGGGTAATAGCCGCGCAAGAACGGAGCGACCGTGCGATAGCCGGCCTCGGCGAGCGCGGTCATCGTCGCGTCCCACGTGTGCGCGGTATCCGGGAAGCCGTGGATCAGCACGACGAGCGGGCCGGAGCCCTGCTCGAGATAGGCGAGCTCCAAGCCATTCGCGCGGACCGACTTCATCCGCGCAGCTTAGGTCACTTCGCGGGCGCGGGGGCGGCGCCAGAACCAGCAGGAGCGGTCTGCGGCGCATCGCCGTCGACGATCCTGTAGTTCGGCACGCTCGCCTTGTTGAACTCGAACCACGAGTCCTTCACCGGCTTCTCGAAGTCGGGCTTGTAGAACTGGAAGTGGTTCGTGTTGTTCGACGAGTCGACGATGATCGACTCCTTGACCCGGAACTGGGTCGGGTCGGCGACGAGATAGAGCGCCTTGTACTGCGCCGACGGATGCTTCGGCGTCAGCTTCAGCACGTAGTCGCCCTTCGCGCCGTAGCTCGACTTGTCGTCGAGCGACGCGTTGAACTCGCCCTTGAGGTCGCCCTTGCCGTAGAGGAACGTGACCGCGACCGGCATCAGGTTCTGCTGCAGGTTCTTGGTCACGACCTGCTTGTTGTCGTGCTCGACGACGTACATCGTCGTGCCGTTCGAGATGAAGCTCTTCTTGACGGTGGTCGTGCCGCCCTTCGCCTCGACATAATCCCAGCGCATCTTGCCGGGCTTCATGATCCACACCGTGCCCTGGCTCGTCTTGTCGTCGCCACCGAACGTCGAGTTGTGGACCTTCTGTTGGAACTCGGCGGTGACCTGGTGAATGTTCGCGTAGAACTTCTGGACGTTGTTGACGACGTCGTTCGCCGCGAGCTTACCGGCGGGGGCCGGTGCGGTCACGGGTGCCGGGGCAGGCGCCGGCGCCTTGGCGGGGGCGGCCGAACCGAGCTGCGCGGTGAGCAAAAATCCGATGAAATCGACGAGCATGTGGTTTGGACGCGTCCTTCCTCGCAGGATTCACTAGCGAGACCCGAGAAAACTCGACGGGTTGCATGGTGGTAGCATGACTTGACGTGAAGCTCCTCGTGGTTATGACGCTTGCCGCGTGTGGATCCAGTCAGGCTTCACATGTCGACACGCCGCCGCCCGAACCGCACAGCGCGATGGCCGGCGATGACGAGGCGACGCCGAGCTATGGCAAAGCGGATCTCGAGAAGGCGCTGATCGCCGAGCGCGGTGCCGAGGCGACGAACGAACGCCGAGTCGCCGATGCCGAGTCGAAGGGGGATGACGAAGCCCTCCGCGTCGCGACCGCGGATCTCGGCGTGCGCAGGCGGTTCATCGTCGCGCTCGAGACCTGCCAGCAGCACGGTCATCTGTGCCCGCCGCGGCTCGACGATCCGGGGACGACGGTCGATCCGAATCCGCGGTTCGATCTCGCGGACTGGCAGAAGCTCGCCGCCGATCTGCACGGCCGCGCGTGTGCGTGCCGCACGCTCGCGTGCATCGACGCGATGGACGACTCGATCAACCAGCTCGAGCCGCGGCCGATGGAAGACGTCCGCGGCGACGAGCGTGCGAGCGCCGAGATCACGGGCGCGCGCGAGTGCACGTTCAGGTTGCGCGGTAAGGCCGTCGCGAAGACGCCGGCGGAATAGCCGCGGCGGCGATGGCGTTCGATCGGGACATGCGGCGTGTGGTCCTCGCAACGTTGCTGATGGGGTCGGTTGCGAGCGCCGCGCCGGCGCTGCCCGCGCACTACGCGGCGATGTTCGACAAGGGCAAGACCTGGGTCTACGACTGGAAGCTCGTCACGTTCGGCGCCGAGGACGACAAGACCGGCAAGCCGACGCGCAACACCGAGCGCGGCAAGGTCACGTGCAAGGTCGTCGACGTCACGAGGCGTGCGGGGGCAGCGGTCGCACACATCACGTGCGATCAGGAGCTCGGCCGCAAGTTCGTCGTCCCGGGCTACTGGGTCGGCACCGATAAGGGCCTGTGGCGACTCGGCGAGAGCGAGCAGGCTCCCGATG